>VFQU01000673.1_pt1 | contig 26545 bp, 22 predicted proteins | sample 3512311 | NCBI WGS metagenome assembly VFQU01 (sample SAMN10412377, study PRJNA504923) | tailings metagenome | isolation source: Relicate 3 Philex TSF3 active mining site | place: Philippines: Tuba, Benguet | collected 2017-08-29
CTATATCAAAGGCCTGATCGATGATCGTAAGGCCAATGGCGGCAATGATCTGCTCACCGATCTGGTCGAGGCGCGGGTCGAGGGGGAAACGCCGCTCAGCGATCCTGAGATCATGTCGCTGATGCAGCAGTTCATGGTGGCAGGCAATGAAACCACCACCTCGACGCTGGCGGGAGGCTTGCTCCAGCTGATCCGCAACCCCGATCAGATGGCCAAGGCGAAGGCCGCCGCCGGGGGGCGTGATCCCAAGGTGATCATGAACCTTGTGGAGGAAGCGCTGCGTTACGAAACGCCAACCGCTGGCATGTGGCGCATCGTCAAGGCGGATACCGAGCTTGGAGGCACGAAAATCCCCGCGGGCAGCATCGCGCAACTGCGCTATGCTGCGGCGAACCGCGATCCGAAGAAATTCCTCGATCCCGTGCGCTTCGATATCGAACGCGCCAATGCCCGCACCCATCTTTCCTTTGGCAAGGGGCCGCACATGTGCGTGGGCAATATGCTGAGCCGCAAGGAGATGTTGGTGGCTTTTGACGAGTTGCTCGAACGGCTCGACAATTTTGCGGTCGCCGATGAAAGCGGGATAACAGTGCTCCCCAATATCCTGCTGCGCGGTGTCACCCGCCTGCCGATCACCTTCACGCAGAAGGCCTGAGCGATGAATTTCGACCTGTCCGACGAACAGGCAATGTTCGCTTCCTCGGTCGAGCGGTTCGCTGCGCCGATGGATGTCGAGGCGCGGCGGCGGCTGCGGCTATCGCCCACCGGCTATGATCGTGCGCGCTGGCAGGACTTGGCCGAGCTCGGCCTGATTGCGCTCGCCGCCAGCGAAGGCGCGGGCGGCATGGGCGGTTCGGCGGTCGATCTGGCGGTGGTGGCCGAGGCCATCGGCAAGGCCAATGCGCCCGATCCGCTGATCGAACTTGGCATCCTGCCTGCTCTGCTTCTCGAACGCGGCGGCGCGCCGTCCGAGGTGCTTGAAAGCGTGCTGGCGGGCAGCGAGATCGCGACTTTCGCCTGGGCCGAGCGCAATCAGCGCTACAGCCTCGTGGCCAAGGGGATGAAAGCCGAAAGCGGGATCGCGGGCGTCTCGCTCACCGGCGAGAAGACCTTCGTGATGGGCGCAAGCCTTGCAGATATGTTGATCGTCACCGCCGACCTTGACGGGGCAACCCAGGCATTCGTGGTGCCGCGCGATGCGCCGGGCGTCGAAGTGCGCCCCTATCGCCTCACCGATGGCAGCATTGCCGGCGAGATCAGGCTGACCCGTGCGCTTGCCAGCCACCAGCTTGATCTGGACGTGGCGAGCCTTGCAGGGGTGATCGCGGATGTTCGGCTTTACGCGGCGGCCGAAATGGTCGGCCTCGGTCAGCGGCTACTCAATGATACGCTCGCCTATGTGAAGGAGCGCGAACAGTTCGGCGTTGCCATCGGCAGCTTTCAGGCGCTCCAGCACCGGCTGGTCGATTGCTATGCGAGGGAAGAACAGGCGCGCTCGATGCTCTATCGCGCGGCTTTGTCAGACCGCAGCGATGCTGGCAGGTGGCAGCGCGCCGCTGCTGGCGCGAAGGCCTATATCAGCGAAAACACCGATGCCATCGCGCGTGAGGCGGTGCAGATGCATGGCGGCATGGGGATCACCGATGAACTGGCGATCGGCCACGCGATGAAGCGCGTGATGGTGCTCGCCCGGCTGTTTGGCGATGCCGATACAGTGATCGCGGAATACGCGCGCGCTGCGTAAGAACACACCAAGGGGGGCGTGATGGGCCAGAAGATTGATCCCGACCTGTGGAGCGACGGGCCGCAGCCCCATCTGATGGGCGGACGGCTGCCTTCGGGCGCGATCGTGTTCCCGATGCCGGTGGGCGATGCAGCCAAGGGCGTGGAGCCTTACAAGCTGTCGCGCCGGGGCAAGCTGTGGTCGTGGACCAGCCAGGGCTTCCTGCCCAAGGAACCCTATATCGGCCCCGGCAGCGCCCCCGGCGAAGGGCCGCCCGATTTTCAGCCGTTCCTCTTGGGCTATGTCGAATTGCCCGGAGAAGTGATCGTCGAAAGCCGGATTGTCGATGCGCGCCTTGAGGATTTGCACCTCGGCATGGATCTCGAATTCTGCGTGGTGCCGTTCAATGCGCAGTATGACACCTTCGCCTTCCGCCCCGCCACCTCAGCCGAGAGTAAAGCCGCATGAGCGAGAATGTCTATATCATCGGCGCCGGGATCCATCCCTTCGGCCGCACCGATGGCCGTTCTGGCCGCGAGCAGGGAGTATTCGCCGTGCGCGAGGCGCTGGCCGATGCGGGGCTGGACTGGCCCGATATCGAATGCGCCTATGGCGGCAGCGCGGCGGCAGGGGCGGCCGATATCATGGTCAATGAGCTGGGCCTTACCAGCCTGCCCTTCACCAATGTTGCCAATGGCTGCGCGACAGGCGGCAGCGCGCTCGCCGCATCACAGCAGGCGATCGCCAGCGGAATGTATGATCTTGCTCTGGCGGTGGGTTTCGACAAACACCCGCGCGGCGCCTTCAATGCCAAGCCTGCCGATTATGGCCTGCCCGAATGGTATGGCCAGACCGGCATGATGCTGACAACGCAGTTCTTTGCGCTCAAAATCCAGCGTTACATGCAATTGCACGGCATCACCCGCACCACGCTGGGCCGCGTGGCGGAAAAAGCCTTTCGCAACGGCACCATCACGCCGCACGCATGGCGGCGCAGCCCGGTCGATCTGGAAACGATCCTCAACGCGCCGATGATCAATGATCCGCTCACCAAATACATGTTCTGCTCGCCCGCTGAGGGGGCGGTGGCGCTGATCCTCGCCTCGGAAAAGAAAATGAAGGAGCTCGGCGCGCGAGGGGTGAAAATCCGTGCCGTGGCGGTCAAGACCCGCCCGCCCAACTCCTTCGAAGTGTTCCAGGCAGGAATCAGCATCGAGGAAGGCGGCAAGCCGACTGTGCTCGCCAGCCAAGCCGCCTTCGAGAAAGCCGGGATCGGCCCTGAGGATATCAGCGTCGCCCAGCTCCAGGATACCGAAAGCGGTGCGGAAATCATGCACATGGCCGAAAACGGCTTTTGCAAGGATGGCGATCAGGAAGAATGGCTCGCCAATGGCTGGTCGGAGATTGGCGGGCGCTTGCCGGTCAACACCGATGGCGGGTGCCTTGCCTGCGGGGAGCCGATTGGCGCTTCGGGCCTGAGGCAAGTTTACGAAAACGTGCAGCAACTGCGCCAGCGGGGCGGCAAGCGGCAGGTGCCGGGCAAGGATGGCAAGGGCCCGCGCTTTGGCTATTCGCATGTCTATGGCGCGCCGGGCCTGTCCGCCGTTGCCATTCTGGAGCGCACCTGAAGATGGGGCGCATGACGGGCAAGGTCGCGCTGGTTTCGGGCGGCGCGGAAGGGATCGGCGCGGCAGTGGCGCGGGCCATCGTGGCCGAGGGCGGCAAGGTGATGCTCGGCGATGTGCAGACCGACAAGGCCGCTGCTCTCGCCGCTGAGCTGGGCGAAAATGCGGCGGCGACCCAACTTGATGTGCGCGAGCTGCCGCAATGGGAAGCTGCCGTTGCGGCCACGCAAGGCAAGTTCGGCAAGCTCACTGTGCTGGCCAACATCGCAGGGATTTCCGAGCCGGGCACTGTCACCGATGGCACGCTCGACGTGTGGCACCGCACCATCGACATCAACCTCCACGGCCCGTTCTACGGCATGCGCGCAGCGATCCCGGCGATGGAGGCAAGCGAGGAGCCTTGCGCTATCGTCAATATCGGCTCGATGATCGCCATGCGTCCGGCAGCCTTCGTGGCGGCCTATTCGGCCTCCAAGTCGGGGCTGCGCGCACTCACCCAGTCGGTTGCGCTTGATCTGGCGGCACGCGGGCTGCCGATCCGGGTCAATATGGTCCACCCCGGCGCGATCCGCACGCCGATGTATGAACGCTACAAGTTTTCGGGCGCCGACACGCCTGAAAATATCGAAACCGGCTTTGCCGCCACGCACCCGATGAACCGCATCGGCGAGCCCGATGAAGTCGCCCGCGCGGTGGTGTTTCTTGCGAGCGACGAAGCGAGCTTCACTACCGGCTGCGATTTCACTGTGGACGGCGGCGGGAGCATCAGGAGCTAACAATGAGCCAGCAACCCAGCGCCCGGATCGACGCGCATTTCATCGCGGCGGGCAAGTATCACGATATCGATTATCCGCGGCTCGAAATCCTCAAGCTGCTGGCCGAACACCCGCAAATCCGCACCACGGTGGCCGCCGACTATTCGGGGCTCGAACGGCTCGATCAATGCCGCTTCCTCATCACCTATACCTGCGATCTGATGCCGACCCGCGAACAGGCCGCGCAGCTGAAGGTCTGGCTGGAAAAGGGCGGCAAGTGGATGGCGCTCCACGGCACCAATTCGATCCTCGTCTTCACCGCCGAAGGCCTTGTCGATGCGCCCGATGATCGCCCTGACGTGATGGAAATGCTCGGCACGCAGTTCGTCGCCCACCCGCCGATCGGCAAGTTCCCGGTCGAAGTGGTCGACAAGGAGCATGAGCTGACCAAGGGGATCAGCGATTTCGAAGTGGTGGACGAGCTTTACCTCTCCAAGACCACCGCACCGATCCACACCCTGATGCAAACCACCTTCGAAGGCGAAGCCACCGGCTTTACGCAAAGCCAATGGGACAAGACCACGGTTCCTATCGTTTATACGAGGGATATTGGCGAAGGCCAGATCGTTTACAACGCATTGGGCCATTGCCGCGGGCATTATGATCTGCCCGGCATGGTCGATTTCTATCCGCACAAGGAAATGTGCGCGTGGAATTATGACGTATATTATGATCTGCTGCGCCGCACGATTGGCTGGGCAATGCGGCCCTGAGGCGCAAGGTTTGGGATAGCTGACAATGGATATGGAATTCTCCCCCGCCGATCTCGCCTTCCGCGAGGAAGTGCGCGACTTCTTGGCCCAGAACTTGCCCGATCGCTTGCGCGATGGCGCGCGGCGCACGCCGGGGGTGTTTGTCGAGCCTGATATCGGGATGGAATGGCACCGCATCCTTTACAAGCAAGGCTGGGTTGCCCCGCACTGGCCCAAGGAAAACGGCGGAACGGGGTGGACCCCGACGCAGAAATTCATCTTTGAAAAGGAATGCGCGCTGGCAGGGGCGCCCTCGCTGGCGATCCTTGGCCTCAGGCTGGTTGGGCCGGTGATCTGCCATTTCGGGACGCCTGAACAGAAAGCGCGGTTCCTGCCGCGCATCCTCTCGGGCGAGGATTACTGGTGCCAGGGCTATTCCGAGCCCGGTTCAGGTTCCGATCTGGCCAGCCTCAAGACCGCTGCCCGCCTCGAAGGCGATGAGTATATCATCAACGGCTCGAAAATCTGGACGACCCACGCGCACCACGCCAACTGGATCTTCGCGCTGGTGCGCACCGATGCATCCGTTAAGAAACAGCAGGGGATCAGCTTCCTGCTCGTGCCGATGGATCAGCCGGGGATCGCTGTCACTCCGATCCATTCAATGTCGGGCGATCATGAGGTGAACGCGGTGTTTTTCACCGATGCGCGCACCAAGGCGGAAAACCGCATCGGCGAGGAAGGCCAGGGCTGGACGATTGCCAAGTTCCTGCTCGAAAACGAACGCGGGGGATCATGCTATGCGCCGCGCCTGCTCCAGTCGATTGATCGGCTGGAAGAACTCGCCCAGACCCAGCCTTCGGGCGTCAACGGCGCGCTTGCCCATGATGCGCGCTTCCGGGATCGGCTGGCGCGGGTGCGCCTGGAGGCCGAGGCGCTTGAAGTCACTGAACTGCGCATCCTTGCCGAACTGGCCAAGGGCCGCGCGCCCGGGCCGCAGACTTCGCTGGTCAAGCTGCTGGGATCAAATATCGGCCAGCAGGTCGATACGCTCCGGCTCGAACTCTTGGGGCATGATGCGCTGCAATTGCCGCTCGAACGCCCGCTTTACGGCAATGAAGCGCCCGAACCTGTCGGCAGCGAATATGCGCAGACCGCGATGGGCCGCTACTTGAACAACCGCGCGCAGACCATCTTCGGCGGTTCCGACGAAGTGCAGAAGAACATCATCGCCAAGACGGTTTTGGGGCTGTGAAGCCACTGGCTGGTTGACCTGACATTCCCCCTCCCCAGCGGGGAGGGGGCGGGGGTGGGGGCCCTGCCCCATCGACCGCAGCCCCCCCCATCCCAACCCTTCCCCAAGGGAAAGGGCTTTTTTCGAGGAAAGCAAAATGGATGTATCACAGCTGATGTTCCGCGATGGCCTGATGGCGGGCGAGCGGATTCTTGTCACCGGCGGCGGCACCGGGCTGGGGCGCGAGATGGCGGAGGGTTTCCTCAAGCTGGGGGCCACGGTCTATATCTGCGGGCGGCGGCAGAACAAGCTGGATGAAACCGCCGCTGAACTGATGGGCATGCACGGCGGCAAAATCGTTCCGATGGCCTGCGATATCCGCGATGCCGATGCGATCCATGCGATGGTGGATGCGATCTGGGCCGATGGCGGGGCGCTCACCGGCGTGGTCAACAATGCGGCGGGCAATTTCATCAGCCGCACCGAAGACCTTTCCGTAAACGGCTTCAACGCGATTGCTGATATCGTGATGCGCGGGACGTTTTATGTCACGCTCGACATCGGCAAGCGCCTGATCGCCGAGAAAAAGCGCGCCAGCTTCCTGTCGATCCTCACCACCTGGGTGTGGTCGGGCAGCGCCTTCGTGGTGCCTTCTGCCATGTCCAAGACCGCGATCAACGCGATGACGCAGAGCCTTGCGACCGAATGGGGGCGCTATGGCCTCCGCTTCAATGCGATTGCGCCTGGCCTTTTCCCGACCAAGGGGATGAGCGCGCGCCTCAGCCCCGGCGGGCAAGGCGGCAATTCCAAGAATGATCTTAATCCGATGGGCCGCGCAGGGGAAATGCACGAACTCGTCAACCTTGCGGTTTTCCTGATGGGCAAGGGCGCAGAATATGTGAACGGCCAGACCATCGCGATCGATGGCGCGGGCTATCAGGCCAATGGTGGCACCTTCTATCCGCAGCTCCACGCGCTCGGCGATGCCGAGTGGGAGATGATGCGGCAAATGATCAAGGGCACCAACGCCAAGGACAAGGCCGAACGCACTGTCGGGTAAAACCGGCCGGGCGTTCAGCCCCCCGGCTTGATCCCATAAACCCAATCGCCCAAGAGCGGCGAGAATTCATCGACGCGGATCGATTGCCACACCCCACCGGTAAGATAGGGATCATTTTCGAGCCGCGCGCGGGCTTCGGCCTCGTCGCGGCCCTTGACGATCAGCAGCGAGCCGATGATGAGCCCGTCGGCGCGCTTCAACGGTCCCGCCAGCACGAAATCCGCCGCGTTATCTGCCAGAAACTTGAGATGCGCCTCGCGGTGGACCGAACGCAGCTTGCCGCCATCTTCCCCGTCGCGGCAATGGAAGCAGAACATGCGCATCGGATTGTCCCCTGATAGATCGTGTGCCCGTGGGGTAACCGCGTCAGCCCGCCCGATCAAGCGGGACTGGCAAGCGGCACTGGCACGCGGCACGGGCATCAAGCCATTGCCAAGCGCGATCTTGCAGCGCAGCCTTGGCGCGTTCAAGGCGCGCGCACGCTTTGCGAATCGTTTCAGGTGAAATCAGTTTATGGCCGATCTGTCCCCCGCTCTCCCCCCGATTGACCGCGCCGAATTGCGCCGCGCCTATCGCGAGGAAGAAGAAGCCTGCATTGCCCTGCGGCTCGATCAGGCCGCTGCCGCCTCGCGGGTGCACGGCGATGCCGCCCCGCTGGCGATCCGCCTGATCGAAGGCGCGCGCGCGCACAAGGCCAGCGGGATCGACGCTTTCTTGCAGCAATATGGCCTTGATACCGAAGAAGGCATTGCGCTGATGTGCCTTGCCGAAGCGCTGCTGCGCGTGCCCGATGCGGCCACCGCCGATGCGCTGATCCGCGACAAGATCGGGGCCATCGACTGGGGCGAGCACCTGGGCGAAAGCGCGTCCACCTTCGTTAACGCGGCGACATTCTCGTTGATGCTGACAGGCGAAGTGCTCGATCCGCCCGAAGCCCGGCAGAAAGGCATGGGCAGCGCCCTGAAGCGCGCGATCAACCGGCTGGGCGAACCGGTGATCCGCACCGCGACGGGCCAAGCGATGAAGATCCTGGGCGGGCAATTCGTGTTCGGCCGCACCATTGATGAGGCGCTCAAACGTGCCGCGCCGGAACGAGCGGCTGGCATCACCCACAGCTTCGACATGCTGGGCGAAGCGGCGATGACGCACGCAGATGCGGAGCGCTATCTTGCATCCTATCACGGCGCGCTCGATCGGTTGGCGCGGGAAAGCGGCGCGGGCGTGGCGGGGTCTCCCGGCATTTCGGTGAAGCTTTCGGCGCTTCATCCCAAATATGATTTCGCCCATGCGACCGCGGCGCATGATGCGCTCGTGCCGGTGGTGAAGGATCTCGCCGCCAAGGCGCGCGATGCCGATATCCATTTCACCATCGATGCCGAGGAAGCCGAGCGGCTCGAACTCAGCCTCGACATTATCGAGACGCTGCTGGCTGACGACAGCCTGTTCCTGCGCGCCGACGGCAGCCGCTGGGAAGGCTTTGGCCTGGCCATTCAGGCCTATCAGAAACGCGGCGTGACGGTGTGCGACTGGGCCGCGCGCGCCGCGCGCCGCCATGGCCGCCGCCTGTTCGTGCGGCTGGTGAAAGGCGCTTACTGGGACAGCGAAATAAAGGCTGCCCAAGTCGGCGGGCACCGCGATTACCCGGTTTTCACCCGCAAGATCGCCACCGATGTCAGCTACCTCGCCTGCGCCGCGCGACTGTTTGAAGCGAGCGATGTTATCCGCCCGGCCTTTGCCACCCACAACGCCTATACGATTGCGGCGATCAAGGAGATGGCTGAGGCGCGGTCATTTGAATTTCAAAGACTCCACGGCATGGGCGAGGAAGTCTATGCCGCGCTGCGCCGGATCGAAGGCAACAATCCCACCCCGGTGCGGATCTATGCGCCGGTCGGCGGACACAAGGAATTGCTGGCCTATCTGGTGCGCCGCCTGCTCGAAAACGGGGCCAATACCAGCTTTGTGAACCGGATGGGCGACGCCGATATTCCGGCGGCTGATCTGGTGAGCGATCCGGTGGCTGAGCTTGCAGCGCTGCACCCGCGCCGCAATCCGGCGATCCCCTTGCCGCGCGATATCTTCGGCGCGCGGCTCAACAGTGCGGGCGTTGATCTGGCCGATCCGCTGGTTCGTGAACCGCTGCAAGCGCGGCTCGCCGACTTGGCGCATGTCTCATGGCGCGCTGAGCCGACTTTCCCGCTGGGCGAAGGAACGGCGGAAATCGCGATCACTGCCCCGCATGACCGCGCGGCGAGGGTCGGCGTGATGCGCCCGGCGACCTCTGCCGAGATCGACGAGGGCTTCGCCAAGGCGCGCGCGCTGCAACCGGGCTGGGATGCGCTCGGCGGCGAGCGGCGCGCGCTGTTGCTCGAAGAAGCCGCCCGGCTGTTCGAAGCGCACACACCGGAGTTCCTCAGCCTGTGCCAGCGCGAGGCGGGCAAGACCCTGCTCGACGGGGTGCTGGAGGTGCGCGAGGCGGTGGATTTCCTGCGCTATTACGCCGCCGAAGCGCGCCGGCAATTCAACGCGCCCCTGCACTTGCCCGGCCCGACGGGCGAGGAGAACACGCTCAGCCTGCACGGGCGCGGGGTATTCGTGACGATTGCGCCGTGGAACTTCCCGCTCGCGATCTTCATCGGCATGACCGCCGCCGCGCTGGCCGCAGGCAACACCGTGCTGGCCAAGCCCGCACCGCAAACCCCGCTGATCGCCGCGCTCGCGGTGAAGCTGTGCCACGAGGCAGGGATTCCGCCCGAGGCCCTGCAACTGATCCCCGGCGGTGGTGATGTGGGCGCGCAGCTCACCGCGCACCCGGCGCTGGCGGGCGTGGCCTTCACCGGATCGACCGCCACCGCGCGCGCGATCAACCGCGCGCTGGCAAACCGTGATGGCCCAATCGCCACACTGATTGCCGAAACCGGCGGACAGAACGCGATGATCGTCGATTCGTCCGCCCTGCCCGAACAGGTGGTGCGCGATTGTATCGCGAGCGCCTTCCAGAGCGCCGGCCAGCGCTGCTCGGCCTTGCGGGTGCTTTATCTTCAGGACGATGTTGCCGACGCGATGCTGGAAATGATTCGTGGAGGCTTCGAAGCGCTCACCATCGGCAGCCCGCCCGATCTTGCCACCGATGTCGGCCCGGTGATCGACGAGGCGGCCAAGGCCCGGCTCGAAGCGCATATTGCCGACTGCGCGGCCAAGGGCTGGCGCGTCACCCGCCTGCCTCTCCCGCCTGAGGCAAGCAAGGGCTGTTTCGTCGCGCCTGCGATCATCGAAGTGCCGGGGATCGCCGCGCTGACCGAAGAGCATTTCGGCCCGGTGCTGCACGTCGCGCGCTTTGCTGCGGGCGATCTGGAACAGGTGGTGGCGGATATCAATGCCACAGGCTTTGGCCTGACGCTTGGGCTCCACAGCCGGATCGCGGCCACCCGCGATCTGGTGAAGGCGCGCGCGCGGGTCGGCAATTTCTACGTCAACCGCAACCAGATCGGCGCGGTGGTGGAAAGTCAGCCTTTCGGCGGAGAAGGCCTTTCAGGCACCGGGCCGAAAGCAGGCGGGCCGCATTATGTGGCGCGCTTCGCCACCGAGCGGGTGATGACAATCGACACCACAGCGGCAGGCGGCAACGCCAGCTTGCTCGCCGCAGGATGACTGCGCCTTCGCCTTACCACCCGCCGATCAAGCGTTCAGTCGAGATTGCAGGGCACAAGACCTCGATCAGCCTCGAACCGCTGTTCTGGGACATGCTACGCGCCGCCGCCACGCGCGAGGGGCTGCCGATCAGCGCCCTGGTTGCCCGGATCGATGCCGAGCGAATCAAGTCGCCGACCCCGCCGGGCCTTGCCAGCGCAATCCGGGTGTGGCTGGTCGTCAACAGCCAGAGCCCCTTCCCTTAAAGGGAAGCGAAGCTGACGTGCAGCGTCAACGGGTTGGGGGATGGGTGTTCGACGCCCGCCGATGCGTGCGACCCCACCCCCTGCCCCTCCCCGAGAGGAGGGGAGACAAGTGTCAATCGTCCACCCGTTCGATATCGGCGCCTGCCAGCTGCAGCTTTTCCTCCAGCCGTTCATAGCCGCGATCAAGGTGATAGAGGCGGCGCACAGTCGTCTCGCCTTCCGCCGCGAGCGCAGCGATGACGAGGCTCATCGAAGCGCGCAGATCGGTTGCCATCACTTCAGCGCCCGTCAGCCGTTCCACGCCGCGCACGATTGCCGTGCGCCCCTCGGTGGTGATGTCCGCCCCCATGCGCGCGAGTTCGGGCACATGCATGAAGCGGTTTTCGAAGATCGTCTCCTTGAGCACGCTGGTGCCTTGCGCCTTGCAAAGCAGCGCCATCAGCTGCGCCTGCATATCCGTGGCAAGGCCCGGATAGGGGGCGGTGGTGAGATTGGTCGCCTTCAGCTTTCCGCCCGCCTTCACCGTCACGCTTTTGGCATCCGAGGTCACCTCGCAGCCGATGGCTTGCAGGGCGTGGATGGTCGCAAGCATTTCATCCGCCCGCGCACCTTCAAGTCGCACTTCGCCCCCCGTAATCGCGGCAGCACAGGCATAGGAGCCCGCCTCGATCCGATCAGGCATGACGCGGTAAGTCGCGCCGTGCAGCCGCTTGACCCCGTGGATGGTGAGGTTGGAGCGGCCAATGCCTTCGATCTCCGCGCCCATCGCCACCAGAAGGTTGCACAGATCGACAATCTCAGGCTCACGCGCGGCGTTGAACAACCGGCTGGTGCCGTTGGCCAGCACGGCGGCCATCAGCGCGTTTTCGGTCGCGCCGACGCTGACCACAGGGAAATCGAAATCGCCACCCGGCATCCCGCCTTCAGGCTGCACCGCCTTCACATAGCCTGCCGCCAGTTCGATATGCGCGCCGAAGGCTTCCAAGGCCTTGAGGTGCAGGTCGATGGGCCGGTTACCGATCGCGCAGCCGCCGGGCATCGAGACCGTCGCCTCTCCGGCACGCGCCAGCATGGGGCCGAGCACGAGGATCGAGGCGCGCATCTTGCGCACCAGATCATAGGGCGCAACTGTCGAGGTGATGCGGGTTGCTTCCATGCTCATCACCCGGCCAAAATCCTCGGGCCGCGTGCCCTGGATCACAGTCGTTACGCCGAACTGGTTCATCAGGTGCTGGAACCCGTCAATATCGGCAAGGCGCGGCAGATTGCGCAGCGTGAGCGGTTCTTCGGTCAGCAGCGCGCACGGGATCAGCGTGAGCGCGGCGTTCTTCGCGCCCGAAATGGGGATAGTGCCGGAAAGGCGATTGCCGCCGCGGATGATGAGCTTGTCCATGCGCTTGCCTTAGCGAAATGTGCGTTCGGTGCAATCTCGCGTGCAACGGCTGCGATCTTTGATTGACCTTGCGAAGGCAGCACGGCACGGAAGCGCCCGGGCGCACCAACTTCCAGGTTTCCGATCCAGCAAGAGGCATCCGCCTGCATGTCACCCAAGCCTATCAAGAAAGCCGTCTTCCCGGTGGCCGGCCTTGGCACCCGCTTTCTGCCTGCCACCAAGGCGATTCCCAAGGAATTGCTGCCGATCGTCGATCGCCCGCTGATCCAGTATGCGGTGGACGAAGCGCGTGAGGCGGGGATCGAACAGATGATCTTCGTGACCGGGCGCGGCAAAAGCGCGATCATCGAACATTTCGATATGGCCTACGAGCTGGAAATGACGATGAGCGAACGCGGTAAGAGCCTCGCCGTGCTGGACCCGACGCGTGCCACCCCCGGCGATATCATCGCGGTGCGCCAGCAGGTGCCGATGGGCCTTGGCCACGCGATCTGGTGCGCGCGAGCGATTGTGGGCAACGAACCTTTCGCGATCTTCTTGCCCGATGAACTGATGATCGCGCGCGGCGGCGGCACGGGCTGCATGAAGCAGATGGTCGAGGCCTATGGCGAACTTGGCGGCAATGTGATTTCGGTGCTCGAAGTGCCGCAGAACGAGGTCTTAAGCTACGGCGTGATCGCTCCGGGCGAGACCCGGGGCGCGATTACCGAAGTGCGCGGGCTGGTGGAAAAACCGCCGGTCGATCAGGCGCCCTCGAACAAGATCGTCTCGGGCCGCTACATCCTCCAGCCCGAAGTGATGCGGGTGCTGGAAACGCAAGGCAAGGGCGCGGGCGGGGAAATCCAGCTCACCGATGCGATGGCGCAAATGATCGGCCAGCAGCCATTCCACGCGGTGACCTTCGATGGCGCGCGCTATGATTGCGGCAGCAAACTGGGCTTTGTCGAAGCAACGCTGGCGCTGGCGCTGGCCCGGCCCGACATGGGCGCAGAGGTGCGCAAGATGGCGCAGCGGCTGCTGAGTTAGGCAGGCGTGATCCTGAGCGGCAGACTTTTCAGTCCGCCGACAAAGGTGCTGGTGGCGCGTGCGGGCTCGCCCGCCGGTTCGACAGCGGCCACACGATCAAGGATCGCCTCGAACAGGATTCGCATTTCCAGCCGCGCCAGATGCAGCCCAAGGCACTGGTGCGCACCTGCGCCAAAGGCAAGGTGCCGGTTGGGGCTGCGGGCCGCATCAAAGCGCCGTGGGTCGGGAAACTGCGCGGGGTCGTGATTGGCCGCAACGTAGTTGATCATCAGCCAGTCGCCCGCCTTGACCTGTTGCCCGCCAAGCTCGCAATCCGCAGCGGCGGTGCGCATGAAGTGCTGCACCGGCGAAGTCCAGCGGATCGCCTCCTCGACAATTCCGGGAAGCAGGCTGCGATCAGCACGCACGCGAGCATATTGCTGCGGATCAAGGCTCAATGCCTGCATCGCACCCGCTGTGCTCGCTGATGTCGTATCGTGCCCGGCGGTTGCCACGATGATGTAATAACCCGCCATGTCGCGCGGCGGCAGCGGCTTGCCATCGACAGTCGCATTGGCGATCACGCTCGCGACGTCATCGGTCGGATTGCGGCGGCGTTCTTCTGCAAGGGCGGCAAAGTAATCCTCGAAGCTGCGCACCGCGCCTGCCACCAAAGCGACCACCTGTTCGGGGGTCATGTTTTCCATGCCGCTGCCTGACAAGTCCTTGTCCTGCCCGCCGAACAATTGCTGGGTGAGCATCTGCATCCGCATCTCGTCAGCGGGCGGCACGCCAAGGATCTGCATCACCACCCGCAAGGGATAGGGACCGGACACAAGCTTGACGAAGTCCACCTCCGGCCCGGCAGCAATCATGTTCTCTACCGTCGCCGCCGCGAGGCTACGCAACTCGCCTTCCAGCTGCGCGAGATTGCGCGGCATGAACCAGTCCTGCGTCAGCTTGCGGTATTTGGGGTGGATTGGCGCGTCGAACACCACCAGCGAATCGACCAGCATGTTCGATCCCGTCGCCGCGCGGGAAAATGCGATCGCCTGATTGAAGCTGAACACCACGGGCCTCGGATTGTTGAGGAAGGCGGCGTTGTCCTTGGAAATGCGCATCACATCATCATAGCGGGTGACAAGCCAGAACGGCTCGAACAGGCCCGGCGTATCTGGCTCGACCCGCACCACCGGAGTTTCGGCACGGATATGGTCGAACAGATCGAGCAAGCCGTTCCATTCGCCATAGGCCTGCGGGCTGATGACCTGCCGCGCCAGATCGGGCGACAGGGTGGCGGGTGCCACGCCCGCCACTATGCAGCGACGCCTTCGGCCTTGGCGCGGGCCGCATATTCATCGCGCAGCTCGCGCTTGTAGAGCTTGCCATTGGCCTCGCGCGGGAGATCGGGACGGAAATCGAACAGCTTGGGCATCTTGATCTTGGAAAGGCTGGCGGACAGGAAATCACGCAGTTCCGCCTCAAGCGCCTCACCCGCATCGGCCATATCCTTGGGCTGCACCACCGCAACCACCTTCTCGCCCAGATCAGGGCAGGGCGCGCCGATCACGGCGGCATCCATCACCTTGGGGTGGGTCACCAGCAGGTTCTCGATCTCCTGCGGGTAGATGTTCACACCCCCGCTGATGATCATGTGGCTTTTGCGATCAGTCAGGAACAGAAACCCGTCCTTGTCCAGATGGCCGATATCGCCCAGCGTCATCCAGCCCTTGGGGTGCATCGCCTCGGCGGTCTTGGCCGGATCATTGTGATAGGTCGGAAGATTGACGTTCTCGAAGAAGATGAGGCCATCCTCTCCCGGCGCGCATTCCTCGCCCTCGGGACCGCAAACATGCACCTTGCCATGCACCGCGATGCCGACTGTGCCGGGCTTGGCCAGCCAATGTTCGGATTTGACCAGCGTCATCCCGATCATCTCGCTGCCGGCGTAATATTCATTGATGATCGGCCCCCACCATTCGATCATCTCGCGCTTGATCGGCACCGGGCAGGGCGCGGCCGCGTGGAGCGCGCGTTGGTGGCTGGAAAGATCGTATCGCGCCCGCACCGCCGGATCGAGCTTGAGGAAGCGCACGAAATGGGTCGGAACCCACTGGCTATCGGTGACCTTGTAGCGCTCGATCGCTTTCAGCGCCTCCTCAGGATCGAACTTCTCCATCATCACCACCGTGCCGCCCAGCCGATGAACGACCGAACACCAGCCGATCGGCGCGGCGTGATAAAGCGGGGCGGGCGACAGATAAACCATGGTGCCATCGGTCGGCATGCCTGCCCCCATTACTGCCAGGCCGACGAGCGGCACCATGGCCTGCGGATCGGGATCTTCGGGCGGTGCCGGGCGGATGCCCTTGGGGCGGCCGGTGGTGCCAGATGAGTAGAGCATCACCATGCCTGCCGTCTGATCGGGGAAGGATGCGCCATCCTCGGCAGCCAGCGCGGCGGCGAAACCCTCTGCACCGCCTGCATCCATCACCAGCACATCAAGGCCGGGGCATTCCTTGCGGATATCATCAAGGATCGCGGCAAAATGACCGCTGGTGATGAGCAGCTTGGCCTCGGCATCGCGGATGATATAGGCCGCCTCGGGCGCGGTCAGACGCGAGGAGATCGGCACCAGCATGGTGCCCGCGCGCTGCGAGCCCCAGATAAGGGTGAAATACTCGATCCGGTTTTCCAGCAGCACCGCAAAGGCATCGCCAGCCCCAATCCCGCGGGCGCGCAGCAGGCGGGCAAAGCGGTTCGATTCCGCTTCCATTTCGCCATAGCTGATCTGCTTGCCCGAACCCGTCATGATGACTGCGGGATGATCGGGGCGACGCGCGGCGTGCGCGATAGGGTGCATGTTCATGGTTTTCTCCCTTGCCGCCACGACCGGATAGCACCGGCCGGACGGCCTTATCTCTCAGGGCGGAAATCTAACGCGCGCGCAGGCAATGCCAAGCGAAAACAGTATCGCAATTGCCACTCAAATCCGGGGCCGCGCGGGGGATAGGCACAAAAAAAGGCGGCGGGAAAACCCGCCGCCAATATCGGACACCCTCTCCAATGTCCGGCCCGCTCTTCACGGGCAAACCATCATGCGATGGCGGCAGAATTACTCGCCGCCTACGCCCGTCAACTCGCTGCTTTTCACTGCTGCGAACCGCCGCTCGTCGGCCATCATATACGGAATCGGATTGACTGCAAGCCCATCGACACGAACTTCATAATGAAGGTGCGGACCGGTCGATCGGCCGGTCGATCCGACATAACCGATGAGATCGCCTTTCTTCACGACATCGCCAGTCGCCACCGCAAGGCGCGACAGGTGGGCATAGCGCGTCTGGAGCGAGGCGCCGTGTTCAAGGCTGATGTAAAGGCCATAGCTCGAATACCAGTCAGCCCGGCTCACCACGCCATCAGCCGTGGCATAGACCGGGGTTCCGGTGGGAGCGGCAAGATCAATGCCCGAATGCTTGCGCATGCCGCCCAGCACCGGGTGCGAGCGCATCCCGTAAGAACTGGTCAGCACCGAACCGACCAGTGGCATGCGCGAAGGGATCGAGACGACTGAGCGCTCGGCTGGATTATTGACGGGGCCAGCAGCACGGTCAAGCGCGACCCAGCTGGAAAACAGTGCGCGGAACCGCTGATCGCTCGCCGCGATGCCTTCGCTCTGCGCATCGCGCAGCGGCTCTGCGATGTCGGTGGCAGCAGCAGCGTTGGCCGAGGAGGTGTTGGCAGCGCTGTTGGCCAGCGCCGGGTGGGAAACCGAAAGGCCCAGAATTGCGCAGCAGATAGCCAGCAGTCCGGAGTATTTGCGCAAGAACAATTTCATTCCGGACCCGATCCCCATTGCGGGCTGCCTGATATCGGCAAATGCCCTGAGTGGTGGCGGCGCTTGTGTCGCGCTCTGTTGGATCGGAGTTATGCAGCCGAGTCGTTAAGACGCAACCGCTGCGTAGAATTCCCGCGATAAACCGGCTGCGAGACGCGCTGAGTCGTTGAACGGTGGCTTAATCGCGCCCTTAAAGTGCCGTTTTACGAGGCTCTGCCATAGGGTTTCGGGATTCGCCTGCACCATTTCGGCACAGCGCAAAAAGTGTTTGGTGCCCTGTCCGACGTGGCGGATTTCGTCGTCAAGTATCCGCGCCAAAATTTTTGCACCGCCGCTATCACCTGCCGCCTGCACCCGTTCCAGCGTGGCGGGCGTCACATCAAGTCCGCGCGCCTCAAGCACCATCGGCACCACCGCGAGGCGCGCGGCGACATCGTGGCGCGTGCGATGCGCCGCCTGCCACAAGCCGCCATGTGCAGGCAGCGCGCCATAATGGCTGCCGAGGCTTTCGAGCTTTCGTGCCAGCAGCGCGAAATGCATCGCTTCATCGGCGGCGACAGCGAGGAAATCGCTGACGAACTCCGCGCCCATCGCATCGCCAAAGCGCCCTGCCATATCGAGCGCCAAGTCAATCGCGACGAATTCGATATGCGCAAGGCTATGCCACAAGGCGATGCGCGCGCGATCCGAGCCGCCCTTGCCCCGCTTGGGCATCTGGCTGGGCGCAAGCAATTCCGGACGTTCGGGCCGCGCGGGCGCATCGGGCATGGCCACATCGAATGCAAACGCCAGCGCGCCGCGCCGCCAGTCCTTTGCCACGGCGCGGGTGGCAAAGCACTTGGCGCGCGGATCGCCCGTCAGCAGCGCGGCGCGGATCGCCGAGGCAACAGATTGCGGCAAAGCGTTACAGCGCTTTCGCCGCAGCGAGCACTTCGGCAGCGTGGCCGGCAACCTTCACCTTGTCCCACACCTGCGCAATCCGCCCTTCGCCGTCCACCAGATAGGTCGCACGCACCATGCCCATATAGGTTTTGCCATACATCTGCTTTTCCGCCCAAACCCCGAGCGCATCGGACAGGCCGCCTGTTTCGGCATCGCTGGCAAGCGCTGCGGTAAGGCCATGCTTGGCGATGAATTTCTGGTGCTTGGCAGGCGTATCCTTGCTCACGCCGAGAAGCGCGACACCAGCGGCATCGAAGTCGCCCTTCATTGCAGAGAAATCCTTGTTCTCGGTGGTGCAGCCGGGGGTATCATCCTTCGGATAGAAGAAGATCACCAGCTTTTGCCCCTTGAAGTCCGAAGGCTTCACGCTGCCGCCATCGGGCGTGGTCATGGCAATATCGGGGATCATGTCACCGGCTTGGGGGAAGGTGCTCATCGCGTTGTCTCCTCAGTCATGTCAAAAATGTCCGTCCCGAGAATCGCCTTCCAGACCCCAGCGACGCTTTGCCTCGCTTCGGCAAAGTCGCGCAAGAGCGCATCGTAATCAGCCGCACCGCAGGCCCGCGCCATGGCTTTCGCGCCGCTAGCGGGCGGCTCCTTGCCTTCCGGCGCGAGCAGGCGGCCTGCCATCAGCATCCGGCTCATCAAGGCGTGCGCGCGCCCGATTTCGGGGGGCAGAAGCCCTGCCCCGATCAGCGCGGCGATGGCCTGGCCAAGATCGGGATCGAGCGCGTCTGGCGCGCTGTCGGCCAGCGGCTGGCCGTCTGCATCTGTCCCGCGCAATTGCAGGAACTGGACCATGAATTCGAGGTCGACCAGCCCGCCCCGCAGCAGCTTGGCATCCACTGGCCCACCCGGCTGCTTGTGCCCGGCCATGCGCTCGCGCATTTCCACAACAGCGGCGCGCAGGGTTTGCGCATCGCGCGGCGCGCGGATGACATCGCGCAAGATCGCCTCAAGCGCAGCGCGCGCCGGGGGCGAACCAGCCAGCACCCGTGCGCGGGCCAGCGCCATGTGCTCCCACGTCCAGGCGGCTTCGCGCTGATATTTGGCAAATGCCTCGCAGCTCACCGCCATCGGGCCCTGATTGCCCTGTGGGCGCAAGCGCGTATCGACCTCATACAGCGCGCCTTGCGCGGTGGGCACCGAAAGCGCGGCGCTGACCCGGCTTGCAAGCCGGTTGAAATATTGCGTCGCGCCCAGCGGCCGCGCGCCATCCGATCGCGCCGCGAAATCGCCGGTAAAGAGGTAAACGATATCGAGATCGGAGGCATGGGTGAGCGCCCCTCCCCCCAGCCGCCCCAGCCCCAGCACAAGCAATTCGCCGCCGGGCACGCGGCCATGCTTGCCCACGAATTCGCGCACCGCGCCTTCCATCGCCAGCGCCAGCGCGGCTTCGGCAAGGCGCGAGAGCGCGCGCGCGATGGCGAGCGGATCAGCGAGCCCTTCGATCAGTTGCACGCCAAGCGCAAAGCGCACCTCGCCCGTAACCACCCGGATCGCATCGAGCAGCGCCTCGTAATCGCGCCGCACGGCCTTGGCCTCCATGCGCGCCATGATAGCAGGCACATCGCCCGGCAGATCGAGCGCATCGCGATCAAGCAGCGTGTCGAGCAATTCAGGCCGCCGCGCGAGTTCGTCGGAGAGCACCGGCGCCAGCGTCAGCGTGGCGACCAGCCGATCGAGCAGCACCGGCTGCGCGGTGAGCAATTGGAACAGCGTTATCGCCGAAGGCACCCGTTCAAGGATGCTCTCCCACCGCGTGATCGCGCGCATCGGATCATCGCTGGCCGCCATTGCAGTGATCAGCAGCGGTTGCAGCGCGGCAAAGGCGCGCAGCGCCTGTGGGGTGCGCAGGCAGGAAAAGCGCCCCTCGCTCCAGCTTTCGATCCGCCGCGCGAGCGCTGCCGGTTCGTCAAAGCCCAATTGGGCGAGCCGGGCGGCGAGATCGCTCGCCTGCGCTGGCACCGGGGCGGGCAACGGCTGCGCGCCGATCAATTGCTCATAGATGCTCGCCGTGCGCTGGGTGAGTTCGGCAAGTTCCGCCACCAGCGCCGCGCCATCGCTGAGCCCATCGAGCCGCGCAACCTGATCCAGCGCAGCGGCATCGGGCAGGCTGTGGGTCTGGCGATCGTTCACCATCTGCAAGCGGTGTTCGATGGCGCGCAGCCGATCATAGCCCGCGCCGAGGATGGCGGCATCTTCCGGGCTGATCCGGCCCGCGCTCGCCAGAGCATCGAGCGCCGCTCGCGTGCCGCGCACGCGCAGCGATGGATCGCGCCCGCCGTGGATCAGCTGATGGGTCTGGGCGAAAAACTCGATCTCGCGAATGCCGCCGCGCCCGCGCTTCACATCAAAGCCCGGGCCGGGGCCAGCTGGGCCATCATGACTGTCGCGGATGCGGCGGGTGAGTTCGCGGATTTCCGCGATCGCGCCGAAATCGAGATGGCTGCGCCACACGAAGGGCCCGATTTCCGCAAGGAAAGCCTCGCCCGCCGCGATATCGCCCGCCGCCGCGCGGGCGCGGATGAAAGCGGCACGCTCCCACGCCAGCGCCGCGCCCTGATAATGCGCGAGCGCCGCCCCGCGCGAGACAGCAAGCGGGCTGATCTCGCTTGCCGGGCGCAGCCTGAGATCGACCCTGAGGACGTAGCCTTCGGGCGTGTTTTCCGAAAGCAGCGCCACCACCCGGCGGGCATAGCGATTGGCCGCATCACCCGGATCATCGCTTGTTCGCCGCGGCAGGTGGGCAGGATCGTAAAGCAGGATCGGATCAATATCGGACGAATAGTTAAGCTCGCCCGCCCCCTGCTTGCCCAATGCCAGCGCGATCATGCCCGCCACGCTGTCCGCATCGGTGCGTTCGGCAATCGCGGTGCGGATCGCGCGGTCGAGCGCACGATCGGCAAAGGCGGTAAGTTCGCCCACCACGCGGGTGAGCGGAAAAGCGCCCGCGAGATCGCCCACCGCCAGCAGCGTCGCCAGCGCCAGCCGTTCGCGCCGCAGCGCGGTGCCAGTATCCTCATGCGCGGCTTGGCCTTGTGCGAACGCAAAGGCCGCCGCCGTATCGCCGCCTGCCAGCATGTCGGCCAGCAGCGGCTGCCGATCAAGCGCACGCGCCAGAAACGGCGCGTGAGCGCGGGCGCGGGCCAAGGCGCCGACCCAATCGAAGTTTCCGGTCTCTCCCATCGCGCCTGCTTTGGCCCCGCGCCGCCGCGCATGCAAGAGAAGCAGCCCGGCTTGCGTGCGCGGCACCGCTCTGCAAAGGCGCAAGGGCAAGGTTTACCGGCAGAGGGGCAAGGCAGCGATGAAACGGAAAGCGGTAATCTGGGGTGCGGTGCTGGCGGGCGCGCTGGTTCTGGGGGCATGTGATGCGCTTACCGGCGCGCAGGAAACCGCGCTCGACATGCCCGAAATCGCGCCCGGCGATATCTCCGAGGAAACCATGCGCGAGGTTACCCGTGTGCTTTCGGGCGATGATTTCGAAGGCCGGATGCCAGGGACGCCGGGCGAGGAGAAAACCCTCGCCTATCTGATCGAACGATTCAAGGCGGCAGGATTGCAACCCGGCAACGGGACAAGCTGGCTTCAGGAAGTGCCGCTGATGGAAATCACCGGCAGCAATTACGCCCCGCTCACCATCAGCGGCGGCAAGACGCCGCTCGCCTTTAACTTCGCGAAGGATTGGGTGGGCGTGACCTTCCGCGAGGATGCGGCCACACGGATTGCAGACAGCGAGCTGGTGTTCGTCGGCTATGGCATCAACGCGCCCGAGAAAGCGTGGAATGACTACGCGGGCATTGATGTTAAGGGCAAGACGGTGGTGATCCTCGTCAATGATCCCGACTGGCAATCCGCGGGCCTCGAAGGGCCGTTCGGCGGCAAGGCGATGACCTATTACGGGCGCTGGACTTACAAATTCGAAGAAGCCGCTAGGCAGGGCGCGGCCGCTGCACTGATCATCCATGATACCGAGCCTGCCGCCTACGGCTGGAATGTTATCGAAAGTTCGTGGACCGGGCCGCAAGCACACCCGCAATATGGCGATAACCCGCCGCCGCTCACGCAGCTGAACGGTTGGGTGCACAAGGATGCAGCCCGCGAGATCCTTGCCGCAGCAGGGCAGGATCTCGCCGCGCTGACCAAGGCAGCAGGGCAGAAGGGGTTCAAGGCGGTGCCGCTGGGATTGCGGGCCTCGGCAAGCTTTACCAATACCAGCCGCAAATTCGCCTCGCACAATGTCATCGGCATCCTGCCGGGCAGCGAGGCGCCGGATGAATATGTGCTCCACACGGCGCATTGGGATCATCTCGGGCGCTGCACGCGTGCGAGCGATGGCGATGATATCTGCAACGGCGCGGTCGATAATGCCACCGGCACCGCTGCACTTGTCGCCCTCGCCGAAGCCCATGCCAAGACGGGCGCGCCGCGCCGCAGCCTGGTGTTCCTTGCCGTGACGGCGGAGGAATCGGGGCTGATCGGTTCGGCCTGGTATGGTGCCAATCCGGTCTATCCGCTGGCGCAGACTGTGGGCGGGGTGAATATGGATGCCTTGCTGGTGGCAGGCCCTGCGCGTGACATTACCGCAGTGGGCGGCGGCAAGTCGCAGCTCGATGCTTTCCTGATGGCAGCCTTGCAGGCCGATGGGCGCGTGGTGACGCCAGACCCTGCGCCGCAAGCGGGCTATTACTACCGCTCGGACCATTTCTCGCTGGCCAAGCGCGGGGTGCCGATGCTCTATCTCAAGGGCGGCGAGGATCTGATCGAAGGCGGACGCGCAGCCGGCGGCAAGGCAGCCGAGGATTACCGCGCCAACCGCTATCACGGGCCGAAGGATGAATTTGATGCTGCGTGGAACTGGGCGGGCGTGATGGCCGATTTGCAGCTCTATTTCCGCATCGGACGCGCGTTGGCGATGAGCACATCATGGCCGAACTGGAACGAAGGCGATGAATTCCGCAGCATCCGCGAGAAAAGCTGCGCCGAGAACAAGAAGGGGTGTTGAGATGACTGCGCTGATGCCGCCCGAATGGGCACCGCAGGACTGGCTGTGGATCGGCTTTCCGCATCTCGCCGATGAATGGCCCGGCTGGCTCGAATCGGCGCAGGTGCAGATGGCGGCCTTTGCCAACGCAGTCGCGGAAAGCGGGCAAGCGGTGCGCCTGTTGGTGCGCGATGAAGCGAACGCCGCGCGCGCGCGCGAACTGGTGAGCGCGAAGGTCACGCTGGAACAGCGTGCCTATGGTGATATCTGGCTGCGCGATACCGGCCCGCTGGTGGTGCGCGAGAGCAACGGCAGCCTTGCCGCGCGGCGTTTCGGCTTCAACGGCTGGGGCGGCAAATATCTGATGCCGGGCGATACCGAAATCGGTGCAGAGCTGGCGCAGGGTGCGGGCCTTGCGATCACCACCTCGGGGATGATCCTTGAAGGCGGGGCGGTGGATGGTGATGGGACGGGCCTTGTGGCGACGACCGAACAATGCCTCCTCAACCCCAACCGCAATCCGGCGATGAGCCGCGAGGCGATCGAAGCCGAGCTCGCCGCGCAGCTTGGCTTTGCCCGCGTGCTGTGGCTGGGCGATGGGCTTATCAATGATCACACCGACGGGCATGTCGATAACCTTGCCCGCTTTGTCGCGCCCGGCCTTTTGGTGGTTCCGCAAGCGACCGGCAAGGATGATCCCAATGCTGCAATCTATGCCGATGCGGCGGCGCGCGCCGAGGCCTATGGCGTGAAGGTCGTCCGAATCCCGTCGCCCGGCCTGATCATTCGCGATGGCTTGGTGGAACCGGCAAGCTATGTGAACTTTGCAATCACCTCGCACCTTGTCGTGGTGCCGACTTTCGGCAGCCCCCATGATGCCGATGGCGTGGCGGCGATTGCGGCGCTGTTCCCTGATCGGGAAACGATCGGCCTGCCTGGCGAAGCGGTGCTGGCGGGCGGCGGCGGTTTTCACTGCGCAAGCCAGCAAATGCCCGCCGCTTGAGGGCTGATTTAACCTTTTGTTAGCAGTTTGGGGGCAAATCTCGGCAAATGCACCGCGCCCAGATCATTGCCCGCACCATCGCCCTGCCGCAGGGGCAGCAGCGCATCGATCCGCTCGATATGGCGCGCAGCATGATCGTGCTCGGCTGCGCGGCTGCGCTGATCATGGCAGGGCCTGTCCTGCCGTTGTAACCTTAGACCAGCCGCAGCATCGCAGCGAGCGCAGCTGCGCCCAGCACCAGCCCGACACAGCCCCGCCACAAGGGATCGCTGATCCGGCCTGAAACCTTGGCGCCCAAGCGGTTGCCGCCGATGATCACCGGTAGCATCACCAGCGCAAACAGGGGCAATTCCCAGCGCAGGATGCCAAGCCACACCGCGCTGGCAATTCCGGCACTCGCGGCAATCGTGAAGAGCAGTTGCATCGATGCCTTGGCGGTCGCGCGCGGCAGAGCGCGTCCGGCGTAGTATGGCACCACCGGCGGCCCCGGCATCCCGGCATAGCCCGTCATTAGTCCGCTCAACACGCCGACCCCGCCCGTCACCAGCCTGCCCGGCACCGCGCTGCCCCGGCGCGGCAGCAGGATCGCAAGGAACGCACTAAAGGCTATCAGCGCGATCACCACGCGGGCGATGTCAGGCGTCGTCACAAACAGCGCCCACAGCCCGAGCGGGGTGGTCAGCACCACGGCGGCCCCGATCACCCAGGCAGTGCGCTCGGCCTCGTGCACCAGCGTGCGGATTTCGGTAAGGCCGATGAACAGCGAAAGCCAATTGGCAAGCACCACCGCTTCGACTGGCGGCAACGCCAGCGCAAGGATCGGCACCAGCAGGATCGCCATCCCGAAACCGGTCAGCCCGCGCACGAAACTCGCGCCCAGTGCAGCGCCAAGCGCCACCGCGATCTGGAGCAGGCTGAACCCGGCGATGCTATCCATCTGGCTAGCGATCAGCTCACAAGATCGGGCGGGGTGGCTTCGGTGCGCAGCATCGCGATAGCCTCGGCAAGAGGCATCACCTTCTGATGCTCTGCCCCCAGCGTGCGCACCGCAACAGTGCCTTCCTCGGCTTCGCGCTTGCCGACCACCAAAAGGTGCGGAACCTTCGCAAGGGAATGCTCGCGCACCTTGTAATTGATTTTTTCGTTGCGGCTATCGGTCTCCACCCGGATGCCGGCCGCCTTGAGCTGCGCTGCGACGTCCTGGGCATAGCCATCGGCATCAGAAACAATGGTCGCCACCACCGCCTGCACCGGCGCAAGCCACACCGGCAGCTTGCCGGCAAAATGTTCGATCAGGATGCCGATAAAGCGTTCATAAGAGCCGAAGATCGCGCGGTGCAGCATCACCGGGCGGTACTTTTCGCCATCCTCGCCCACATAGCTTGCATCGAGCCGTTCGGGCAAAACCCGGTCAGACTGGATCGTGCCGACCTGCCAGGTGCGCCCGATCGCATCGGTCAGATGCCATTCGAGCTTGGGGGCATAAAACGCGCCTTCGCCGGGGAGTTCTTCCCATTCGAGGCCGTTCGCGGTCAAGGCATCGCGCAATTCCTGTTCGGCCTTGTCCCAATCGGCATCGCTGCCGAAGCGCTTTTCCGGGCGCAGCGCCAGCTTGATGTCATAGGTGAAGCCGAAATCGCGATAGACGCTATCAGCCAGCGCGATGAACGCCTGCACTTCGCTGACCACCTGATCTTCAGTGCAGAAGATATGCGCATCGTCCTGCGTGAACTGGCGCACGCGCATGAGGCCGTGGAGCGCGCCGTGCGGTTCGTTGCGGTGGCAGCAGCCCATCTCGCCAAGCCGGATCGGCAGCTCGCGGTAAGAGGTGATCCCCTGCTTGAACACCAGCACATGAGCCGGGCAATTCATCGGTTTGATCGCCATCCATTCGGCATCGGCGGCAACCTTGGGCGCAGCCGCGCCGCCCGCTTCATCCACCTCGGGGACGATATCGGGCACAGCAAACATGTTCTGGGCATATTTGCCCCAGTGGCCCGATTGCTCCCACTGGCGCACGTCCATCAATTGCGGGGTCTTGATCTCGCGGTATCCGGCCCCGTCCATCTTGCGGCGCATATAAGCTTCAAGCTCGCGCCAGATGCGGTAGCCCTTGGGATGCCAGAACACGCTGCCATGGGCTTCCTCCTGAAGGTGGAACAAGTCCATTTCGCGCCCCAGCTTGCGGTGATCGCGCTTGGCGGCCTCTTCCAGCATGGTCAGATGCGCCTTCAGGTCGTCGCGGCTCTTGAACGCCAGACCATAGATGCGTTGCAGCATCGGGCGCGAGGCATCGCCCAGCCAATAGGCACCCGCCACATGCGTCAGCTTGAAG
>VFQU01000674.1_pt1 | contig 26469 bp, 21 predicted proteins | sample 3512311 | NCBI WGS metagenome assembly VFQU01 (sample SAMN10412377, study PRJNA504923) | tailings metagenome | isolation source: Relicate 3 Philex TSF3 active mining site | place: Philippines: Tuba, Benguet | collected 2017-08-29
GCCCTTTCAAGGTGTTATTTCCAGGTCAGATGAAAACCCTGTAAACCAGTAATCTTGTTCCACAATTGAGCAACTACAGTACTTTTTCAACAGTGAAAACAAGTTGAATTGATCTGCTCTCGTTTCGATCTCCAGGCTGCTCTAGATTCGTTATAGTACATTGGTTCACCTTGAAAGGGCTGGTTCCGGCATCTTAAACGAATGAAATGAGTATCACGGCTCTGACTTGGTGTTAGGGTAGGTAACTGTGTGCTTTGCGATTGTGAGCTTTTCATTTGTCGATCGTTAAAAATTAACCGATGCAACTTCAGATCCAGACTTTCACCGTTCATAAGCGTTTTGCGCTCAAAATTAGCCGTGGCACTACAGCCCAAACTACGAATATTTGGATCAGGATTGAGCAAGACGGTATTGAAGGATGGGGGGAAGCTTCGCCTTTCTCAATTGGAGAAAATCCCCAAACGACTGAAGCGATCGCGCGTTCTCTTCAAGCGATCTCACCTTTGCTGAAAGCTTTGCATCCTCTGGAGCGTCAACGCATCGATCAATTACTTTCACAGGCTCGGATTCCTTCTGCGGCGCGTGCCGCGCTCGATATTGCATTACATGATTGGTTGGGCAAATCGGCAGGGCTACCGCTTTGGAAGCTTTGGGGACTAGACCGCGATCGCATTGTTCCAACTTCAGTGACGATCGGGATCAATACGCCAGAAGGCGCAAAACAGCGGGTTAAGGATTGGCTCGGTAAAGGGACGATCGAATCGCCACGACAAGACATTCGAGCGCTGAAAGTCAAGCTAGGAAGTCCAGAAGGTATTGCAGCCGATCAGGCAATGTTTGAAGCAGTACTAGAAGTGGCTCCAGATATTGAGCAGATTAGTGTCGATGCCAATGGGGGTTGGACAGTCGAATCGGCGTTGAAAATGGCGCATTGGTTGAGCGATCGCAATGTCACTTATATTGAACAACCGCTCGCAAAAGGGCAAGAGGCTGATCTGACGAAGCTGTTCTATCTTTCTCCTTTGCCAATTTTTGTGGATGAGAGTTGTTTTACGAGTCAATCTATTCCAGCGCTAAGCGATCGAGTGCACGGGATCAATATCAAACTGATGAAATCTGGAGGGTTGAGTGAAGCGTTGCATATGATTCATACGGCAAAAGCTCATCGCTTGAAAATTATGTTTGGCTGCTATTCGGATAGTTCATTAATGAATACAGCACTCGCTCATCTCTCGCCCTTCGCGGATTATTTGGATCTCGATAGTCATTTGAATTTAGTTGATGATCCGTTTGTCGGTGCAATGTTTGAAAGTGGGCGTGTGATTCCAAATCAAGATCCAGGTTTGGGCGTTTCGCTGAGGGCAAGATCATGCTGAGATTAAACGATCGAGTTGCTGTACTTTTGCATGAAGGCATCCAAGGAACACAGGGTAAAACAGGCTTAGCTTTTACACGTGCTCGCCCTGATTCAGTGGTGGCAATTATTGATCATCAATGTGCTGAACAGTCTTATCAAGGTCTAACCAAGATTGTGTGTCAGGCTCCGATCGTGAGTTCGGTGACGGAAGCTTTGAAACATCAACCGACTGTTTTATTGATTGGGATTGCGCCTTCTGGAGGAGTCTTACCTGATTCTTGGTTTGCGGAAGTTCGGCAGGCTGTGGAGGCTGGTTTGTCGATCGTCAATGGGCTGCACACCCCTCTACTCCCGAAATTTCAAAACCTTCAATCGAATCAATGGATCTGGGATATTCGTCAAGAGCCACCTGGATTACAAATTGGAACTGGAGCAGCGAGATCGCTGACTTGCCGAAGAGTGCTCACCGTTGGCACAGATATGAGTATTGGCAAGATGTCTACGAGTTTGGAGATGCATAAGATTGCCGAGCAGAGAGGATTGCGATCGCAGTTTTTGGGTACGGGACAAGCTGGAATTATGATTGCAGGGGATGGGATTCCGCTCGATGCAGTGCGAGTTGATTTTGCTTCAGGTGCAGTTGAACAGCTTGTGATGCGGTATGCAGACCAGGACATTTTGCACGTCGAGGGGCAAGGTTCTATATTTAATCCAGCTTCAACGGCGACTTTGCCTCTGATTCGCGGGTCGCAGCCGACTCATTTAGTTTTAGTGCATCGGGCAGGACAAATGAGCATTCGCAACTTTCCGCAGGTGCCAATTCCGCCTTTGAAGGATGTGGTGCAGGTTTATGAATCGCTTGCCTCTGCGGGTGGAGCGTTTGCAGCCGTGAAGGTGGCAGCGATCGCGTTGAATACAGCTCATTTAGAAACAGATGCGGCTTGGAGAGCGATCGCATTGATTCAGGAAGAAACGCAGCTTCCTTGCACTGATCCGATTCGATTTGGGGCTGATCTGTTGCTAGACGCGGTTCTAAACCGTGAAATGGCGATCTAAATGTAACGAATTTGTTAGACTAGCGAATGGTTCAAGTCGCCCTGTCCTCGCGTGTCTAAGTCGTATGTCTAAAGATAATCCGCAAACGAATTCTTCAGTAGAGACTCAACAAGCAGCTGAGCCTGAAAAAATTCTCTGTCCGTATTGCTTACGAACTGCAACGAATGGGATCAAATGCCAAGGCATCTGTGTTGCGGAAAGTGGTTACTGATTCATCCGAAATTCAGCAGGCGCATCATCTTCAGACAAGAAGTTTTCAGAATCGTCGCATCATTCTCATAACGGATGAAAACTTGGTAATAAATTGAAAAACCCAGGATCTGTATAGAGCCTGGGCAAGATTCTATCTAGTAGCTCTATGAAAACTCCGGGATGAGAATCTCGGAGTTCCTCACTTTGTTACAGCGTCAACGATTGAACATCGGTTTCAATCAGTTTTGCTAAATCACGCAAGAAGATTGCCGCATCTGCACCGTAAATAATGCGGTGATCGCAAGTGATATTTACCTGCATTTGTCGGCGTACTCCGAGCAGTCCATCATCGGTTGCAACTACGGTTGGACGAGATGCGCCGATCGCTAAAATCGCTCCCTGTCCTGGTGGCAAGATTGCATCAAACGCATCCACACCAAACATGCCTAAGTTCGAGACTGTGAACGTTCCAGAACTATATTCATCGGGTTGGAGTTGTTTTGATCTTGCACGATCGACTAAATCTTTCCAGTTTCGAGACAGCGAGTAAAGATCTTGCTGATCTGCGTTTTTCAATACAGGAGTGATCAAGCCACCATCTTCCATTGCGACTGCATTTGCAATGTTGATCGACTCGTTAAAGTGAATGCCGTTCTCAACGTAGCTTGCATACAGTAAAGGATGTTTTTGCAACGCCATTGCGATCGCTTTTGTCAGCAAGGCGGACATCGTTACACCCTTGGATTTCACCTGTTTGTACAGTTTGTCGAGTGCATCTGTTGTAATCGTGTACGAAGCGCGGAAGACTGGAACATCTAAACTCGCATTCATATTCCGGACGACTGCGGTTTGCAAGGTCGTCATCGGTTTGATTTGACCTGGTTGAGTGGGAGCGACAGGTGCAGCGGCGGCTCTCGGAGCGGGTGCAGCAGCAACAGCAGCAGGCGCAACGGGTGCAGCAGGTTTTGCGGCAGGCTTGACCGTCGGGGTTTTGCCAGCAGCTTTTTCGATATCTTCTGCCACAATTCGACCATGCGGACCACTTCCAACCACAGCACCCAGTTCAACTTTTAACTCTTTTGCGAGTTTCCGTGCCCGTGGAGAAGCAACGATCCGTCCATTTTGAGTCGGCGCACTAGATGAGCCATTTGTGGCAGCGGCAGCAACAGGTTCTGGAGTCGGTGTTGTAGCAGCGGCAGTGGCAGCCGGAGCGCTCGGAGTTGTTTGGGTCGCTTGTTGTTTCGCGGCTTCGATCTCGGCTTCGGTTTCAGCTAAGAGCGCGATCGCAGATCCGACCGGAGCTGAGTTGCCTGCATCAACGACGATCGTAGCTAAAAATCCTTCGTAAAAGGATTCTACGTCCATATCAGCCTTGTCAGACTCAACCACCACAACGGTTTCACCTTTCTCAACTTTGTCGCCCGGAGCTTTGAGCCAGGACACGATTTTTCCTTCGGTCATGGTGGAACTGAGGGCGGGCATAAAAATTTCGTGGATCATGGCGGGTACATTTCAGGGTGGATCAGAATCTGAACACAAGAATGCGATTTTTTGTGCAGATCAGATTGTATCGAAATTTGGCAGCAAATTTAGCTGCGATCGCGCTGCTGCTGAAAAAAGTCACCAATTAAATATAAAGAGCCGCACAGCACTGTCAGATTCTTGGATTGGGCAGCCTGCAATCCTGCAAAGACATCGGGATAGACTTGACAAGTCTCCAAGCCCGGACAAATTTCTTTTGCAAGCGTGGCTAATTCACTCGGATCAGCCGAACTATGACCCGGTACAGGAACGAGATAAAGCGAATCTTGAGATCGCAATAATGCTCTAAAAACATCTGCATGATCTTTGGTCGTTAGCATTCCCATTACCCAGTGAATCGGGCGATTTAGCGAATCTACAAATTGCCGTAGCGCGATCGCACTTGCCGGATTATGTGCGCCATCGATCAAAATCCGATTTCCTTGCCATTCATACCACTGCATCCGCCCTGCCCATGTTGTATTTGCGATTCCATTGACGATGGCATCATCTGAAATATTCCAGTTTTGTTGACGAAGAAATTGAATGGCAGCGATCGCTAAAGCCGAATTGTGTAATTGAATCTCTCCTTGAAGTGGAAGTTGATATTTTAGCGATCCCTGATGTGCCCAGCCGCCAATGAGTTGCGAGGGTTGAGGATAAACGACAGGACAACCGAGCGCGGCAATTTGTCGATCGACAACTGCTTTTGCTTCATCGGGCAACTGTCCAATGACAGCAGGATGGTTTGCTTTGAGAATTCCTGCTTTTTCTTGGGCAATATTTGAAATCGTAAATCCTAATCGCTGCCAATGTTCTCGACTAATCGACACAATGACGCTGACTAAAGGATCGTCAACGACATTGGTTGCATCTAATCTTCCGCCCAATCCGACTTCGATCACTGCAATATCTACTTGCTGTTCAGCAAAGTAAAGCCACATGGCTGCGGTAATCACTTCAAATTGAGTGGGTGAATGCTCTGGATCAATCTGAGATTGTACTTTTAGCAATGTTTGATATAACGCTGCTGATGCAATCGGTTGACCGTTAATGCAAATACGCTCGTTCCAATCAATTAAATGGGGTGAAGTGTATCGTCCTGTTTTATAACCTGCTTCTGTCAAAATGCTGGATAGATACGCACAGACCGATCCTTTGCCATTGCTGCCTGCTACGTGGATGATGGGGACTTGCTTTTGGGGATTGCCTAAATCTGAGAGCAGCTTCAGACTCGCTTCTAGCCCTAAATGTACGCCGAAGCGCTCATAGGTTTGGAGCAACGCATCAATTTTTTCAGAGAAATCGGTCATAGGTTCAACGGAATCCACCATCTAAAATCATCGCACGCAAGACTACAATGAAGGACTGAACAAAATTTTAGTGCGATCGCGTCTCATGTCTATTACTGTTCGTGTCCCCGCTACGACTGCCAATCTTGGAGCCGGATTTGATTGTTTAGGAGCAGCTCTCACGCTCTACAACGAATTTCAATTCTCGCAGATCGACTCTGGCTTGAAAATTACGGCAACCGGAGCGGAAGCTGATCGCGTTGCTCTCGATTCTAGCAACATGGTCTATCAGACGGTTGTCAAATTCTTCGATCGCGTTCAGCAATCTGTTCCTGCGATCGCAATTGATATCAAGATGGATGTTCCCTTGGCGCGGGGACTGGGAAGTTCAGCAACAGCAATTGTCGGCGGACTGGTGGGAGCAAACGCGATCGCAGGGTCGCCGATGAGTCAAAGTGAGATTGCAGCTTTTGCGACTGAGATTGAAGGACATCCAGACAATGTTGTGCCTGCCCTGATTGGGGGGTGCCGATTGGCTGCATCAGGAATTGATCGAGCATGGGAAATCTGTGATATTCCTTGGGACGCGAGCATTGTTCCGATCGTTGCCATTCCGAACTTTGAGCTTTCAACGGCTGAAGCTCGCGGCGTTTTGCCGACAGACTATAGCCGTGCGGATGCGATTTTTAATACAGCGCATCTAGGACTATTTGTTCGAGGCGTAGAAACGGGAAATGCTGATTGGCTAAAAGCTGCCTTGCAAGACCGAATTCATCAGCCGTATCGCGAGAAATTGATTAAGGGATACGATGCAGTGAGAGAAGCGGCGATCGCAGCAGGTGCTTATGGTGTGGTCATCAGTGGAGCCGGATCGACCGTTCTAGCGCTTGCTCATCAACACTGCTCAGAAGGAGTCCGATTAGCTATGGAAAAGGCTTGGACAGAATTAAATGTTGGAGTCGATGCGAAATGTTTAGCGATCGACACCCAAGGAACTCGCATTATCAATACACTCTAGATAGAACTCAATAGACCTAAACTTTCTTGAATAAATTCTCATGCGTAGAACCTTCACTCTCATTCTGCTCCTTTCATTCTGCTGGCTCACCTCTATCTCTCCGGCTCAAGCTAGCCTTTTTTCCTTTTCTGGCAGCCGTCCCACGAATTTAGGGCTACACAACGATCGCTTGACTGAGTGCCCTAGTACACCCAATTGCGTCAATAGCTTTAGCTCTGATTCGACCCATGCGATCGCTCCTCTTAAATCTTCTAACATCGAAAAAGCCTTCGCAGATCTCAAACAAGTGATTGAATCTCAACCGAGAACAAAAATTATTGAATCTACTGAGAACTATCTTTACGCTGAATTTACTAGCAAACTCATGGGCTTTGTTGATGACGTAGAGTTTTATCTAGACAAGACGAGCAAGGCGATTCAAGTGCGATCAGCATCCCGTCTTGGCGAATCTGATCTCGGTGTGAATCGGCAACGCATTGAATCGATTCGCACTCAACTGAGCGAGAACGTCACATAAAACTGTTGTCCTATGCAAAACTCATCACAAAGATGTGGAATAGTAGAACAGTGTTTTTATTTCCCTGTCTCTCTCTATGAATGAGTTATTGCATCTTCCGCTTCTGGAACATCCAGGAACTCTCTGGCAACGCACGATCGAGCAGACTCAACATGCTCTGTCTTGTGGTGCGTTGCTTTCTATTCCTACAAGTCACGAGTTTGTTGAACAAGCAGGTGTTCAATTTCTCGTACGGATTGTCAGTAACTTAATTCGCAAAGAGGCAGCAGACCTTAAACAAAAACAAGAAGAAAAAAGCGGACATCCCATCAATCCTTTTCTACCGTACGAGCGGGATTTGTTTGTGATGGATATTTCTGAAACGCATGTGTGTCTTCTGAATAAATTTAACGTGGTTGATAACCATCTACTGATTGTGACCCGCGCATTTGAAGAACAAGAAGCCTTACTGACCCTTCATGATTTCACTGCGATGTGGGCATGTTTATCGGAAGTCGATGGTTTAGCTTTCTACAATGCAGGAAAAGCAGCAGGGGCAAGCCAACGACATAAGCATTTGCAACTTGTTCCTTTTCCGATGGAGAAAGAGATTGATCGTGTTCCGATTGATCCCCTGATTAAAAAGGTCAGATCGCGCGATCGCATCACTCAGATTCCTGAATTTTCCTTTCTCCACGCATTCGCAAGATTTGAGCCTGAAACCACACCTGAAGACATTCTTCAACACTATTACGAGCTACTAGAAACAGTTGGAATCCGCTCTAATCGTGTGATGCAGTCGGCTCCTTACAATTTATTAGCGACGAGGGAGTGGATGTTGATTGTGCCGCGATCGCAACCCGGATTTGGCGGAATTGGAGTGAATTCTCTAGCATTTGCAGGTGCGCTCTTAGTTCAAACTCCTGAGCAACTCGAAACGCTCAAACAATTACGTCCGCTGAATTTTTTAAAGAACGTTGCGGTAATGTCCTCAATCAAGACAGGTTGATCATAATGAAGAATTGCCCCACAGCCTGTTATGAAACACGATCGATTTATTGTTCCCGCGAACACAAAGATTAATCTGAAAGACTATGATCCAGCTTATACCGACGGCTTAACCGATAAAGCTGCGGCTCAAGCCGAACTTCAACAAGGGGTGCAACGACTAGCAAAGTATCAAGATATTCTCTACGCTCAAGATTCCTACGCATTGCTGATTTTGTTTCAAGCAATGGATGCCGCAGGAAAAGATAGCACGATCAAACATGTGATGTCGGGTGTCAATCCTCAAGGTTGCCAAGTCTACAGTTTTAAGTCGCCTTCTTCTGAAGAATTAGATCACGATTATCTTTGGCGATCGAATCGGGCCTTACCAGAACGCGGTCGGATTGGCATCTTCAATCGGTCGTACTACGAAGAAACTTTAGTCGTTCGCGTTCACCCAGAACTCTTAGTTCATCAGAAACTTCCACCAGAAGCCAACGGCAAAGAGATCTGGGACAAACGATTCAAGCAAATCAACCATTTTGAACAGTATCTTGTCGAAAATGGCATTGTTGTACTCAAGTTCTTTTTGAATGTTTCTAAGGAACAACAAAAGAAACGATTTCTAGCTCGGATTAATGAACCCGAAAAAAATTGGAAGTTCTCTGTCTCTGATGCTAAAGAACGGCAACACTGGGATCAATACATGGAAGCTTTTGAAGATGTATTTAACAATACGAGTACTAGCTATGCTCCTTGGTATATTATCCCCGCCGATCATAAATGGTTTACCCGGTTAGCCGTCTCAGACATTATTGTGAGTACGTTAAAGTCTTTGCATCTGTCCTATCCCACGGTTAGCGAAGTCCGACGTGCAGAGTTACTAGAAGCAAAGAAAGTCCTAGAAAGCGAGGAATAATTGAAATAAAAGAAGGCGGAGTTGTCCCAAAACTCCGCCTTCTAAGGTTTCGTAGATTAGAGTGAGTAACGCTTTAAACTCGCGCTTCCTCTACCAGTTTTTCCCAACCTAAATCCTTCAACGCCCCGTTTCGCCGCAGTGGTCGTGTTACTAACTCCAAAATGTCCCGCGTATTCCCAAATCCGTGAATCTGAGCAAACGTAAACTCGACTGACCACTTCGTACTAATTCCACGCGCCTCTAGTGGATTTGCGTGAGCCATTCCCGTAATGACTAAGTCCGGTTTCAATTCATGAATTCGCTGCAACTGATTATAGTTATCCGGCTTTTCAACGATCGTTGGAACTGGAACGCCCATCTCCTGACAGGTTTTCACTAAGAAATCTAATTCCGCTGCCTGATAGCGCTTGTCCATGTAAGGAATGCCAATCTCATGACAAGTCATCCCGCATCGAATCAAAAACCGAGCCAGCGAAATCTCTAGCAAGTTATCGCCCATAAAGAACACGGACTTGCCGCGAATCAATTGCAGGTAGTCTTCAACACTTTGCCAAATTTTTGCTTCCCGCTCCTCTAATCCTTTCGGTTCAATGTTAAACACCGAGCAAATCTTTTCAACCCAAGCCCGTGTTCCATCTGGACCAATTGGGAACGGCGATCCAATCAATTTCGTTTTCCGTCGTCGCATCAATGTTGTAGCAGTTCTTGACAGGAACGGATTCACGCCCGACACATAGTATCCTTCCTCGATTACGGGAAGTTCTGTATAGCGCTTCGCAGGCAACCATCCCGAAACCTTGATCCCTTGATGCTTTAATTCTAAAGAAAGCTGAGTCACGATCGGATCAGGAACAGACCCAAACATTACGAGCGGCGGATGATCCACATATTCTGACTCTTCGCGCTTCACATCTTCCTGTTTGCGTCCAAAGTTCATCAACTTCTGGATTGCATTACGCTCCTCTTTGTCTGCTTCCGCGGTTGGAGCTTGGGTTGGACAGCGTTGCGCCATTGCTGCTAAAACCGTGTCTTCTCCTTGTGTGAAGGCGTAATCGAGACCATTCGCTCTTGCTACAACAATGGGGATGCCAATCTCGGATTCTAGTTTCGGCGCTAGTCCTTCTAAATCCATTTTGATGATTTCAGTGGTGCAAGTGCCGATAAACACAATCACACTCGGATTACGATCGCGCTTAATCTGCTCACAGAGCCGCTTCAATTCGTTGTAATCGTTCAACTGAGCAGAAATATCGCCTTCTTCCAGTTCTGCCATGGCATAGCGAGGTTCTGCAAAAATCATCACGCCCATCGCGTTTTGCAGAAAATAGCCGCAAGTTTTCGTGCCAATAACGAGGAAAAAGCTATCTTCAATTTTTTGATACAGCCATGCAACACAGCTAATCGGACAAAAGGTGTGATAGTTTCCAGTTTCGCACTCGAAATTAAGGGCTTGAGGTTGAGCATCAGCGAGAGTCATAACGGTAGTTCTCTAAAGTGAGGATTTTATTGAGGCGATGGTGTCGTTCGGTTGCGTCCTTCGCAAGCTTCATCAACTTCAGCCGGACGACGAGGTTTCTGAGGCGCTTCGGTTGCAGAACTCGCAGGAAGATACTTGGGAGTTTCAGCTTTGAGTTGTTTGTGATTCAGTTCTTGTTCGGGATCAAAGTTCAGTCCCAGTGCAACAACAATGCGATCGGGATGATTGCTCAAGTCCACAATGAGCGGCAGCATTTCGGTCAGACGGGGTTCTTCGGTTGAGAGAACACCCAGAATAAAGCTAGAAGACGGTCGCCGTTTCCCTTCGCAACTGACCCAGATCGACAACCGAGAAATCCAAGAACGGTTTGCTTCGTAATAGTCGAGCCAGCGGTCTTTGAGCGATCGACGTAATTGATCAATGTTCACAAGTCAAACAAAGTAAAAGGACAAAGTTGGCACTAAAGATCACATATCGCAATTCGTAGCCTTCATCCTTTCCCCTTCATTCTTTCTTTAGACCATCATCAAATCTAATTCTTCCTCGGCAGTTTTTGGCTGTTGTGGATTGAGATAGAAGTCAGACAGCAACGAGAATAAATCGCGATCGGCAGCATCTTTTGGAACGACTCCTTCAGGATTTGCCAAAATCTGATCAGCAATGTTCAGATAGTAATCACACACATAGTTCAATGAGGGATCAGACTCCGCCATTTCAAACAAGGTTTTTCCTTTGACTCGCGAAACGCGAATGTCTTCAATCAAAGGCAACACTTCCAAGATCGGCATCGGAACTGCATCGACATACTTTTCAATCAAATCCCGCTTGGCGGTTCGATTACCAATCAGTCCTGCTAATCGTAGTGGATGTGTCCGCGCTTTCTCTCTGACCGAAGCCGCAATCCGATTTGCTGCAAACAACGCATCAAATCCGTTATCCGTCACGATCATGCAATAGTCTGCATAGTTCAACGGAGCCGCAAATCCTCCACAAACCACGTCTCCCAGGACATCAAACAGAATCACATCATATTCATCAAATGCGTTCAGTTCTTTGAGCAGTTTGACCGTTTCACCGACTACATAACCACCGCAGCCTGCTCCTGCTGGAGGTCCACCTGCCTCTACACAGTCTACGCCGCCATAGCCTTTGTAGATGACATCTTCAGCCCAGACATCTTCATAGTGATAGTCCTTTTCCTGAAGCGTATCAATAATGGTCGGGATCAAAAAGCCAGTCAAGGTAAACGTACTATCGTGCTTGGGATCGCAACCGATTTGTAAAACCTTTTTGCCGCGTTTTGCCAATGCGACTGAGATGTTGCAGCTTGTCGTCGATTTGCCGATGCCGCCTTTGCCATACACTGCGAGTTTCACTCTAAGGTTCTCCTAAGTCGTCTCTGAAGGGGTGAGTACAAATCTGTTCTGTTTGCATTGTTGTTGATAAGACCGTTTCTGCCTAGTCCTCGCAAAAAGAAGTTACATCGCTAAGACAATTCAGTTGAAGAATATACTTATCAGAACTCCAAGAAATCTTACTAAGGTGAATTAAGCAATTATTTAGCAATTTTCAAATTCTTGAATTCTTTTTTTTATAAAAATAAGAACAAAAAACAAACAGATTAAACCTAACCCTGTTGCTCTTTTCGTTCAATTGCTGATTAGGTCAGTTCCTGCGTCCTACCCACGATTTTCCAATTCAAAGTTCTTCAGAGTGAGGAAGATAGACAACTGCTCCTGCCTACAACGCAGTACCCTATCCGTTCACTGCAGAGTTCTATTAAGAATCATCAAAGTTTTGCGGTCTTACTCAAAGAAAAAGGCATCCACACTGGATGCCTCCGTGAACTCCTTTGATGATGAAAAACGAATTAGCTATGCACCTCGACGATTTCTGCGTTGCTGACGCATTTGTTGAATTTGATCGCGTTGCGCTTGTGTTAGTACTTCTTGATTGATTTTTTGCTGAGCTGATCTCATCTTGTCTCGAATCTGCGTTTTCTGTGCATCAGACAAATTCAGCGATCGCATCATCTTTCCAGGCTTTTCACCTCGCTGTACTGCTGCATCGTACTGAGCACGCTGCCCATCATTGAGCACGTTGGTGTAGATATCTTTTTGCACCGCTTCCCGAATCGACTTCATGGATTGCTTCTGTGCATCAGTCAAGCCCAGCTTATTTGCATATTCCTGTTTTGGGGCTTGTGCCAAGCGGTTGATAGGACGAGCATGAGCTGCAAGCATCGGCGAAACTGCCATCATCAGCGCGATCGCACCGGGGAGAAGAATTGCAACTTTTTTCATTGAGAATTTCTGCATGGTGTAAGTCAAAAATTAGGTCAGTGATCAGCTAAAAAATTAGCTTCGCTTCCTTAGACAGACTCACTATCTCAAAGGTTCAAATTATTTTTCTTAAATCGGCAGCGAGATTGTAAATTCCGTGCCTTCACCCACAATAGAGCGGCATTCTAACTGCCCTCCATGCTTCTCATTTACAATTTGTCGACTAATTGGCAATCCCAGTCCTGTTCCTTTTCCTACTGGCTTCGTCGTAAAACTTGGCTCAAAAATCTGGGATTGAATCTCAGGCAGCATTCCCAACCCGTTATCCTTGATGCGGATAGAAACCGTTTGGGTGGAGCGATCGATCTCAGTTGAAATCCAGATCATATTAGGAGACGCTGCAACCTCTGCATAAGAGCGCGTTTCATTTTGCTCTTCAAACGCATCGATCGCATTCGCAATCAAATTCATAAAGACCTGGTTGAGTTGCCCTGGATAGCAGCTAATTGGCGGTAGTTCTGCATATTGTCGAATAATTTGAATTTCAGGATGTTTCTCATTTGCTTTCAGGCGATGTTTGAGCAGCATAATGGTGCTTTCAATTCCCTCACGCAGTTGAAATTCAGTTTTTGAAGAGATATCTGATCGCGCAAACGAGCGTAGCGAAAGACTAATATCCTTGAGGCGATGAACCCCTTCATGAATTGATTTGATTAATTTTGGCAAGTCTTCGGCAACATACTCTAAATCAATATCTTCAATAAATTCTGCAATATCTTCAGCAGAATCTTTGCGCTGATACATCTGAATTAACGCAAACAAATCGCGTGTGTAATCATCAATGTGTTTGAGATTGCCGCTGACAAAATTAATCGGATTATTAATCTCATGTCCGACACCTGCAACAAGTTGACCCAGTGTAGACATTTTCTCACTCTGCACTAATTGCAATTGAGTCGTCTTTAATTGATGCAGTGATATTTCTAATTCTGCGGTACGATCTCGAACTCGTTGTTCTAGTTCCTGAGCTAATTGTTGCAGTTGCGCCTCGGTTTCGGCTTGTTCGGCAATTTTCGTTTGTAGGGATTGATTGAGGTGCGAAATACTTAAATGCAGCTTAACGCGAGCAATGACTTCTTCTTGCTGAAAGGGCTTGGTAATATAATCGACCGCGCCTAGTTCTAACCCTCTAACTTTATTGATGGAATCAGAGAGAGCGGTCATAAAAATGATGGGAATGTGCTGTACTTTAGCATTGGCTTTGAGACGCTGACAGGTTTCAAATCCATCAATCCCAGGCATCATCACATCCAGCAAAATCAAATCCGGGAGTGCGTACTCGGCTTGCTCGATCGCAGATTCTCCATCTGTTGCCATCAATGTTTTCCAGCCTTGCCCTTGCAGCGCTTCAGACAGGACTTTCAGGTTGGTTGGTGTATCATCTACAAGCAAGATGCGAACCGGGACCAATGAAATCGGGATCATTTAATGTGCCGCCTTAGTGTAGGACTTGATAAACTGACGGATTTTTCCAGCTTGAAACGTCGCAGTAAGCTTCTTCAATTCAGCTACAAACGTTGTATAGCAAGGGTCTTCCTCTATTAATGTACTCAGAATACCCTCGATCGCAGTAATATCGCCCATCATAGCAAGATGATAGATATCATCTAAGACATTCTGTGCTGGAAGAACGAGGTTACCCTGGGCCGGTGCGGCTTGAGCGGGCGATTCCGTGGGTTGAGTTTGATAGATCCAGGTCAGATTCAGGAGAGCTTGTAGTGTATTGAGCAATTCTCCAACTTCAAAAGGTTTGGGAAGAAAGGCATTTGCACCCGCATCAAGGCTACGCTGACGATTGGAGCCAAAGACATTAGCACTCGAAACAATGATGGGAATTGCACTTGTTTCAGCAGTAGAGCGCAGTTGCTCAATCAATCCCATTCCATCTAGCAGAGGCATCGCTAAATCTGTAATTACGAGATCAGGATGATCTTCGTCAATTGCTAACCAGCCATCACTTCCGGTGTAAGCGACTTTGACTTCAAATCCGATCTCTTGTAGTAGTGTTGCCACCATACTGCATTGAGTCCGATCATCATCTACAACGAGAATAACCGGGGGTTGACCTTGAATTCCAATGACTGTCTGGGTTTGCGCTAGATTCTGGGTAGATTGATTCCATTCGGATGCGATCGCGAATTCAACTTCGAGCGAAAAAATACTGCCTTCTCCTAAGCGACTCTGCACTTGAATTCCGCTTCCCATCAAGTTTGCAATTCGCTGGCTAATGGCAAGTCCTAGCCCTGTTCCTTCAGATTTGCGCTCAACGGCTCCGACTTGTTCAAAAGGGAGAAAAATTTTGTCTACTTGCTCGGTAGACATCCCTACGCCTGTATCTTCGATTTCAAATCGAATTCTAGACTCTTGAGCCGAGAGTGCGCGGAAGGTGACCTGTCCTTGGTCTGTAAATTTGATCGCATTCCCGAGTAGATTGATCAAAATCTGTCGCAGTCGCTTCTCATCAGCAACAATGCCAATCGGTAAGCAATCGTCAATCTCGACCTGAAATCCAATCCCTTTCTGCTCAGCCCGGATTCGGCAGATTTCAGCAACCCCATTGAGAAAACTCGCAAGATGAATGCTAGACGAATCAAGTTCTAGCTTACGAGCTTCAATTTTTGACAAATCTAGAATGTCATTGATCAACGTCAGCAAGTGGGAGCCGCACTGATGAATAATTTTGATGCCTTCTTGCTCTTTAGGGGCGACTGATCGCTCTAAGATTTGGGCATAGCCTAAAATTCCATTGAGCGGTGTCCGCAGCTCATGGCTCATGTTGGCAAGAAATTCGCTTTTTGCTTGGTTCGCAGAATCTGCTGCCTGTTTTGCCTCTAAGAGTTCGCGGGTACGTTCCTCAACTTTTGTTTCTAGCGTTTTGGAATAATCAATGAGTTGATTGTTCGCAGATTCTAATTCGCGATTCGCTTCTTCTAGTTTTTGGTGTTTGTGAGAATTTACAGTCGCAATCACACTCGCAATGAAAGAAGCAAGCGCGGGTGTGACTGGAATCAGCATTCCTCCTAGAAAAATGAAATAGGCTCCCGAGACAATTGCACCACTTGTCCCGACCGTTGCCCACAGAATTTTTCCACCCGGAAGGCGCTGGCGACTAGGTAAACTTGCTAACGTCCAACTTCCTATGGTTCCAAACAGAGAGCAGGCAAAAATCCAAGCAATGAATTTTTTGATCGTCAAGCCATGCAGCATGTTGTTCTGCTTGACACTATTGACCAGTTGATAAGCAATGTTGGCATGGACGACTACGCCAGGGGTTGGATCTTGAGCAGAGAACCACGAAGAACTAAAGGGAGTTCCAAAAAAGTCGTTGGTGCTCGCGGCAATCGAACCAATAAATACCATACGATCGCGCATCAAATCTGCGGGGACGCGTCCTGCGAGAACATCGCGCATCGATACTGTGTGGAATGCTTTTTCTGAGCCATGCCAATTGAGGAGAATCTGGTAGCCGCCAACATCTGCGTCTGAGTATCCTGCTTCTTGATCTTTTAGAGGAAGATAAACGGTTTGACCAAGCTTGTATTGGAGTGGATTTTTATCTGAGCTGTCTAACGTAGCGCCTTCAGCTTCTAGATATTTTAAAGCAACTCGTGTTGCTAGTCCCGGCTTAACCGTCTGATCTTTCGCATCTTCAGAGGTGAGCAAGGCACGCCGAACTTGACGATCGCCGTCTAACACTAAATCTGCGATCGCAACTTGGTCTTTCTTTTTTAAAGCAGGCGGAGGTGCAACGCGATCACCTGTGATTTTCTCAACTCCAATCAAATTGGGTGTGGATTCAAATACATTGACTAGCTGTTTGTGACCTTCACCTTCTGGCAAATCGCGATAAAGATCTAGCCCGATTGCTCTTGGCTTTTGTGCCCGAATCTTTTCAATTAACTGTGCTAGTGACCAGTCTGGAATCGGCCATTTTTTTACACTTTGAATATCTTCCTCATCGATTGTGACCACCACAATCGACTTTGCCATTTCTCCGGTCGATCGCTGCCGAAAGAACTGATCGCGCACTTGCCACTCAAGCAAATTAAATACACCTAGCATTTGTCCCGCAGTAACAGTTGCAGCAACGCTAGGTGCAATGATCAAGACGCTACGATTTCGCCGAAAAAAAGCTTGGATTTTTTGCCGCATAGTAGTTACATGATTCGGAAAGCACTGGTCGCACTGACCAGTGCTTCATAGAGAGTTAGTTAAGAGAAACGAGCATTGGTGCTTGTGTGATCGAACCGAGTTCGACAGATGAGAGGAGTTCGCTCCAATGGTTGGTCAGAACTTCATCTGTGGGGTGACTTGCCCGCAACATTGCCAGAGTTGCAACACAGTCATACCAATGTCCATTCTGTCCCAGAATTTTTGCTTTCTGAAGCGCATCGGCTTGTTTGAGACTTGATGCCATTTCTGCGCTCATCTCAACTCGTTGAATCCAGCCATCCACATAGGGAGCACTGGGGTTTAACTTGTTATCGATCTTGAGTGCTAGAAACCACTGGTAGTCTTTACCCACCTCTAAAGCAGGTATAGACTCAGGGAGGGAAATGGCGCGAATGCCCGCTTCTTGATTGACCGCAATCGTTGTTTCATAGATCGTGGCTCCTGCTTCATCTTTCAGGCTAAAAACTGCTTCTTCAGCATCGGTTGCAGGGAGATAGACCAAGATCGTTGGGCGTTCAGAGATCGTCGTGCCGTAGTAGTTTTGCGGCGTAAGAGCCAACATTGCGGCCGGACCCGATGAAGCCACGAGTGAGGGATCTAACTCCTGTCTACCAAGACGAGAAGCGCCACCCGCAGTTACGCGAGCTGTACGATTAGTCCGCGAAGGTTGGAAGAATCCACGCGAAGCTCCACCCACGGCTGCACGAACACGACGGTTTGCACCGGGTTGGAAAATGCTGCCACGAGAAGCTCCGCCTGTCGCTTGACGGACAGTGCGGTTTTGCCGATTCGTAAATATGCTGCCACGAGAAGCTCCACCTGTCGCTTGGCTGGGAGAGCCATTGCCAGGAGGAGGAGAGAACGGAAATGCTTGAACTGGAGTCCAGGCGCTACTAGCAATCAGGGCGACAATGCCCATCGTGCTAGCAATTGCTTGTTTTTTCATAAAACTTCCATCGCATCGGAGTAAGATTGGACACAATCGAACTGAGCTAAGAGAACACCACTATAAACTAATCCTAGAGAATATATTCCCTTTAGCCAGTGGTGAGTTTGCGTAATTCTCAGCTTGAGGAATCCGTGAATCTACAGTTTTTTACTGCCAATTTCCAACCATGACAAATCCACTCCAGAAAAAGGGATCTTTAAAGTCCGTTTTGCGTATCAAATGGAGTTGTGCTTGGCGTAGAGCTTCTGCTTTGGTGCTTCTCGATTGACCGAGTTCTTGATAAAACTGCGTCATGAGTGTTGCGGCTGCTTTATCTTTTACAGGCCAAAGCGTTGCGAGGGTAGACCGTGCTCCTGATTTTACTGCTAGTCCTGCCAGTCCAAGAACAGCGCGATCGTCACCACTTGCGGTATCACAAGCGCTGAGCACGAGTAGATCGATCGCTTTTGAAGCGTCCCGGCTTTGTAGGAGTTCGGAGAGTTCTTTGATGTTGACAACTCCATCCCAGGTCAGCAGGAAGGTATCTTCGAGGCGAGAGCTAAACTGTCCATGTGTGGCAAGATGCACAACATTCGCTTTACTGTCTTTTAATTGAGTCGATAATGCATTGCCTGTAAATTGTGCGTTAAGCAGTTTGGAAGAAGGAACGGTTTGCGCGATTTTTTTAACTTCAGTTTCTACAGCAGGGAGGGCAGAAAAGCCCGAACGAGACTCACTGATACCAGCAACGATTGCGCCAATGTTGGTTTGCTGGAGGGAACGTGCTGCCATTAACTGAAGCCCAGGAGATAGAGTGACAGCATACTTCTCGATGAGGTATTGCTTGCCATCGTAAAGGGCTGACATGGGAATATTTCGCAGTTTACCGTCTAGAACAAACACCAGTGTTTTTGTCTGTTTTAATTCGGACTCGATGGGACGAATCAGCCAGTCGTAGACTTGTTGAGAGACGCGATCGCGAGCTTGAAGGTTGGAAACTGGGTTGAGTGCAGCCAGCAGTTGATCGAGCGTTTCTTCGACTTCGGCTTGCGATATTGGGGTGATGTGATATTGCAGAGGTTTGCCTGCGGTGGAAGAAATCACGGCTAAGCGATCGGGCAAGATAATCGGATAGACAACAGTTGCAGTCGTGTCAACCTGGTCAATTTGTTGGGTTTTATCGAGACAAGCTTCACGGAAGAAGTTGTCGAGTTCTGCAACTTGTAGAGATTCGATGAGTTCGCGAGCTTGGGTGAGTTCTGCTTGACCCGGTTGACCTTCGAGTAAGAGTGCCACGAATTCACGGTAGACCGGTTCGACGCTTTCTCGGAAGGAGAATTGGACATCAGGATTGATGGCTGCAAGGTCGCCTCGGATGGCACGCAGAGATTTCACTGCTTCGGTGTAAGGTGAGATCGCTTGCTTAGTTTTGCCTTGTTCGATTTTCAACCGTCCCATTTGCCAAGCAGATTGAGCAATGATCTCATCGGCTTGAAGTTGACGAGCGATTTCGAGAGATTGCTGCGTAACGGTTTCGGCTTCTGCCCATTGCTCCGTGCGCCCGTAGAGCTTGCCCCATTGGTTGAGGGCATAAGCTTCGGCTTGGGAGTCTTGCAAGCTCTTGGCTGATTGAACTGTTTTCTCAAGTAGGCTTGAGAGCGTGTTGAGCGATAATAGTTTTTCGCTGTTTTCAAGCTGATTGAGCGAGGCGGCAAAATTAATTGCGCCATACATAGAAGTACGGTTTGGGGGGAGTTGCTCAAGCTGGGATAATAGCTGGGGTGCAATTGGAGCGGCTTGGTCGAGTAACCCGTAATCAATCAGAAGTTTGAAGCGATCGAGACGAGCTTGCAGTTTCTCAATTGGGCTAACGGCCGCTTGTTCGGATTGTTCAAGGTATGCTAGAGCAGCATCTGGATCGTTTAAGTCGGTTGCCGCTTTTCCAAGTCCTGCTAGAATTGCGCTGATTTCGGATTTAAGATTTTTGGCTTTGGCGATCGCTAGACTTTGTTCTAAAACTTTACGGCTTTCCGTCGAATCTCCAATCATTTGCAGAGTCGCGCCGAGTGTTCTCAATCCGCTAACTTTGACTTGAGAGTCCGGCAGTTTAGCTAATTGCTGGTTGATTTCGTTTAATTGCTGCTTGGCACGGCGATAGTAGCCTAAGCTTTGTAGGGCTTGAGATTGGTTAATTTGACTGCCTAGGCTACCGATTGTGTCTCCCGCTTGAGTGTAATAAGTCTGAGCTTGTTTCCAGGTTTCTAGGGCTGCTTCTGCTTTGCCTGTATGGAGGAGTAAACTAGCTTGAGTATTGAGAACCTGTGCCCAGAGAATGGCATCTGCTTGGGGTTTCGTCGCTTTGAGATGGGAGAGGCTTTGCTCGATCGATTGAGTCGCTTCAGCCCATTGACCCAATTCTTGCTGTGCCAAAGATAAGTAGCTGAGGCTAAGGGCAGCATTGGAACGATCTCCTTTTGCCTGAGATTGTTGTGCGGCAGTTTGCCATACGGAAACTGCTTCTGCAAATCGCCCAGACTGATAGAGGGTACGTCCTTGATCTAAGAGAGTCGCGGGTTGTGCAGCAACAATCGGGGCAGGAGTTGGTTGGAGGGTTGCTTGAGCAGGCGTGATGGCGATCGCTAAAGACAAGCTGAGAACGCCGAGGCAAAGATGGAGCAACCGACGGTGTTTTGATCGGGACATCATAGACAGTTACCTGAGGTCAGTGGTTCGCAAAGTAGACTTTGCCGAACAGGAATCAGGTCTAGTGTTCCCCTATGCGCTACGGGCTATCAATGCTCGGCTGTGGGCGGGATAGTCGTGAGAGTGCGAGTTTGCATCGGTTATCTGGAGAAGAGGTTGAAGTCCTGAGTTAATTGAATCTGAATTAATTGTCTGGGCTGAATTGTAGCGGGTCTAGAAGCTGTGAGATAAGTTACGCCTGCTCCAAGCGCGGCTCCGCCAATCACGTTTCCGCCCGAGAAACCACCGAGGACGGCTCCCGCGATCGCGCCGAGTCCAGAGTTTTGAATTAAGCGATGGTCTTGAACTTGAGGATTGCCGCTGATCGTGTCTGATTTGCCAATGAAGGCGAGATTTTGACCTTGGATGGTGACGGCTTGGGTGACAAATCGACTTCCGTTTCGATCTGTTTCAAACTTTCCCATGACTGCACTCCCAGGCGCAACGAGTAAGCGCCCTGCGCGATCGCGGATTTCGTTTTGCAAAATCAATACATCTTGTCGAGATTGATTGCCCTGAAGTTTGAGTGGCTCGTTGCCGGGATAAAACAGGCTAAGCTTTGTGCCAACAGGAAGGAGACTTTCAGAAGATCCGTTGGCGAAACGACTGATTTGCTGCGGGGTGGATGGGGGTTGCTGATTGATGAGGGTGGGTAAGGGTTGACCGAATTGGATGGTTCTCTGGCGGACAGGAACAGGAGTATCTTCGACGGGAGCAGAGGTCGATCGAGGTTCCACGATCGGAGAGGGATCGGGAGAGCGGCGATCGAGTTGGGGAACGGTCACGGTCGGCGGTGTACTCGGTAAATTTGTGGGAGCATTAATGGGCGGAAACGAATCTGGAATTGCCAAGCTGGGATTGACTTCTGGAAGTTGTAAGCCAGGCGATTGAGGGACAGCGCGAGGAGTAATCGGCGCATCTGGAAAAAGAAGACTACTTCCGGTGGGAGCATTGCCTGATCCGGCAGCGGGGGGGAGGGGAGTAGATTGAGCAGGCGGTAGATCAGGGACAGTCGCAGCAGGAGGCGCAGAATTAGTTGCAGGGGGAGGGGTTACAGGCGGGAGGTCGGGGTTGATGGCGGGGGGAGCGGGCGGTAGTCCAAAATCGTTTGCGGGAGTGGCTGAAGTTTGGGCGACTTTTGGTTCTGCGGGTTGGATTGGAGTTGTTTTGGGAAGGGGAGCGGTCTGGATGGGACGCAGGGAGTTGAAAACGGCTTGGGTTTGGGGGGAAGGAGTGCGAGCCGCTAGAGTAGGGCGGAGTATCCAGATTTTGTCTGAGCTTGGGGCTTGTTGAAGTTGGACTTGTTGGGTTGCCAAGGTTTGATTGGGCGCAAGTTCGAGGACAATCCGGGTGGTATCTGGCTGGAATTGGAAGACGCGAACTTGCCGAACTGCGCCCATAAAAGTCTGTTGGGGAGAAATCTGACCTACCTGGGTGTTGGGTAAATCAAGGACGATGCGATCGGGTTTTGAGAGGAGAGAATAGGTCGGTTTGATGCCTGCTGCGAGGGTAACTTCGAGTTGATTGATGTCGGGGTCGAACCGCAAGTTTTCAAGCGGGGCTGCGATCGCGGATGCGCTGGTGAGGAGAACGATCGCGCTAATCAATTCGGAGAATGTGAGGGCTTTCTTCAGCATGGCAAGTCAGGAGAAAATTAGCGATCGAGTGGGGGACACTCGGAGAGGAAAGAATTGGGTGGATTATAGGCGAGTTTTTGGGAACTGTAACTGTTTTTGGACAAAAAGATTGCCTAAGCACGTGGCTTAAGCAATCTTCCTAGCAATGCATGAATGTTAGGTTAGAGCAGAACTTCTGTAGAGACGTGTCGCTGAAATGCCGCTACAGGAGTGATTTATTGCTTTTTCTCAGCGGGTTGGGTGATTTTTTCTTTGGCTGCATCACCTGCTTGTTTGGCAGCGACTCCAGCTTGCTTGGCTGCTTCACCGGCTTGTTTAGCTGCTTCGCCGGCTTGCTTTACGCCTTCGCCAGTCATCGTTTTTGCGGCTTCGCCTGCTTTGGTTGCAGCTTCACCCGCTTTGGTTGCGGCTTCGCCTGCTTTAGTTGCGGCTTCGCCTGCTTTGGCTTTTACAGATTCGCCTGCTTTCTTCGCTGCGTCACCCGTTTTCTTTACAGATTCCCCGGCTTTGTTCACTGTCCCGGCAGGTTTTGCAGCGGGCGCGATTGGAGCAGCAGGAGGAGCAGCCTGCTCGGTTTCAGCACATGCAGTTAAGCCCATCATTAGAGCAAGTCCTGCAAAGACGCTAATTGCTTTGAGTCTCATCATCATGTCAACCTCAATAAATTAGTAGATGTTTCGTTTGGAGAAGCCATCACAATTTATCGCATCTTGGTTAATCCAATGCTTTTGTAATTAATTTTTTATTGTTTATAAAATTTATTCTTTTCAATGCCCGAGTGAGTTACGAGATTTTCTTATTAAACTTTATTGCGCCATAGCTTTTCGAGCATTTCAATTTGCTGTTTCAACGCTCGACGTTTGCGTTTTTTCTGCACAAAAATTGCAACACAAACACCGAGAGGAAGCGCGATCGCAAACAGTCCCTCTGAAATCAGAACGGCATCATTCTCAACGGACCATCCTGGAACTGTGGAAATAGAGCAAATGAGTCGAAAATGGGTTTGCATAATGAAGAGTGGCAGCAAGAAAAGATTGCGTCAATGCCTTCTGATCGGAGTAGATTTTATTTTGTCACTTGATGCTGGAACGCCTTGTATTTCTTATTTTTCTTTAATGTTGAATCTGAGTGTGACGATTGGCAACATCCCGGGCAATTGACCAATCGAATCGGGGAGACGAATATTTTTCAGGGTTTGCAGAATTTAATGTCTAAACATAGAGATTACTGATATTGATGACACAGAGGCATTAGAAAAAGGCGATGAGAATATGGGCGAAGATGCGAAGTCTGGTTTGGTTCCTAACCCACAACCAAGTCGGTTTCAAGCGTGGCAGCAAGTGATTGGGCTAGCAATTTTGCTCGCAGCAGTCATGTTTACTTGGATGATTTATGGAGTGTTTCAACCCAGGATTTTAAGCAGCTTAGGGTTTACAGCCTTGGCGAGTCAGTTGGGGATTTATCAAGGTTTATTGGGCGCGATCGTTGAACCTGTGGTGGGATGGAAATCGGATCAGATTTTTCGGCGGTTGAATACGCGATTTCCGATGGTGACGTTTGGGGTGACGTTGGCGGGATTGATCTGTGTTTCGGTTTCGGTTTTGTGGCAAGAGAAGGCAGTAATGCTGGCGATTCGGAATTTTGTGCCGATTCTGACGACGGTTTGGGTGATCGCAATGATTATTTTTCGCGGACCTGCGATCGCGCTGTTGCGGCAGTTTACTCCGGCTGACTTTCCCCTAGCAAATGCAATTTTGACGCTGGTGTTTGCTTTGATGGGGGCGATGTCTCCGTTGGTAGGTCGTTTGATTACTCAATGGGGGGCTTCGGCAACTTTTCTACTGGGAGCACTATCGCTGGTGGTGGGGGGACTACTGTTCAAATGGTCGCAGCCCCCGCTCCAACTTGCAGAAGTCACGAATGATCCGCCGATCCCGCTGAAGAAGGCGATCGCGATTTTTTGGGTTGGATTGGCAGCGGGAATTCAAAGCACGTTGTTATTTGGTTATTCGCCGCAACTGCTGCATCAGCAAATTCAATGGCTGGAGCCAGCTTATCTAACTTCGGCGATTTTGGTCATTTCTGCGGTGAGTGCTTTGCCGTTAGAACGGTTTGCATTGACTTGGGGGGTGCATCGATCGATGTTGATGAGTTTTTCGGTGATCGCGTTATTGTTAGGCGTGTTGAATGTGCCTGCGAATTGGCTGTTTCTGGTGCTTTTTGGCTTGGCATTTGGATTGTTGTTTATTAGTCAAATTCCTTATGCTTTGGGAGCGGTTCCGAGTAATCAAGCGGGGTTTGGAACGGGACTTTATTTTGGGGGAATTGGGGGTGGATCGGCGATCGTGAGTTGGGCGTTGGGAAGTCAACCTGTGTCAAGTAGCATCATACTCTGGGGATTTTTGGCGACGGTGATCGGAGGGATTGGGCTAATCGGTACGAGACGCGATCGCAACTTGATCTAAAAAATTCTGAAAGTTCAAACTTGCTTGTGTAGATTAGACTGAGAACGAAGGTTTTCAAATCAGCCTACACAATCTTTATCTGTTTAAGGTGAAATGAATCGAGTGGATAACCCGGCTCCTAACAACAAAGTGCGTCAGAAAGACGAAAATCCCTGGCTAGAGGGACTCAAAACGATCGGTTTAAGTGCCGTTCTAGCGATCGGGATTCGGCAGTTTGTTGCGGAAGCCCGTTATATTCCATCCGGGTCGATGTTGCCGACGCTGCAAATTAACGATCGTTTGATCATTGATAAAATCAGCTATCGCTTCAATAACCCTCAACGCGGCGATATTGTGGTCTTCGCTCCGACTCCTGCCCTAGAGAAACAAAATTTTCACGATGCGTTTATTAAGCGTGTGATTGGGTTGCCGGGGGATAAGGTGCAGGTCAAGGGCAATCGAGTTTATGTGAATGACCAGCCGTTGCGCGAAAATTATATTGGAAAAGATGAAGCGCCCCAGTATGAATGGGGACCGCAAGTGATTCCGCCTGATTCTTATTTGGTGCTAGGCGACAATCGCAATAATAGCTATGACAGTCACTACTGGGGATTTGTCCCACGCGACAAGATTATTGGACGGGCAGTGGTGAGATTCTGGCCTCCGAATCGGGCAGGTGAGATTACGCCAGAGCCTCAGTATTAAAGATTTCTAGGACTCGACCTGTAATTGAGTGGTTGAGCCAAGAGGTATTTGTGGACAGCGATCGTAGATTTGAGCGATCGACTGTCCATTTTTCATTGGGAGCGAACAAGATCAAATCTTTGGACTGAAAAGATTGATTGAGGCACTGGGCTGAGCGTGTGGTTAAGCTTTGCCAGAGCGTTAGGGCAGACCAGCGACCGGATTCGACTAAATTTGACCAGAGTAGGGGTAGAGCGAGTTCTAAGCCGATCGCTCCTGGAGGTGCTTCGCCGAATGCAACGGTTTTTTCTTCGTAGGTGTAGGGGGTGTGATCGACTGCGATCGCGTCGATAATGCCATCTTGAACGGCTTGGATTAAAGCGTCTCGATCGTGCTTGTTGCCTAAGGGTGGGTCGAGTCTCAGATTGGGATCATAGGTTCCGACGGCATCTGTATCTAAGAGCAAATGGAGCCAAGTGGTGCTGGCTGTGACAGGTACACCTCGTGATTTGGCATCGCGAATCAGTTCGACTCCCCGCGCTGTGGAAATTCGCATCAAATGAACAGGTGTACCAATTTCTGCGACGCATTCGAGTAGGGCGGACAAGGGAGCGGATTCTGCCATTGTCGGGACTCCAGGCAGACCGAATCGCATTGAGTTTGCGCCTTGTCGGATTACACCTTTCCCGGCTAGTCCTGGATCACAAGCCCAGAGTGCGACGGGTTTTTGAATGGGGTGGAGATATTCTAGAGCGCGACGAATCAGCGTTAAATTGGGAAGTGCTTTTCCGTCGGTGAATCCAATAATTCCGGCTGCGGCTAATTCTGCGAGTTCGGTCATTTGTTGACCTTCTGTTCCGAGCGTGAGTGCGCCCCAGCAGTTGACTTTGGGGAATTTGGTGCGAATTTGGGTGACGCTTGCGGGATTGTCGATCGCGGGATTTGTATCGGGGAGGAGATTGAGTTGAGTGAAGCCTCCGGCGATCGCGGCTTGTTCGATCGAGGTGAGCGTTTCGCGTTCTTCAAATCCGGGTTCACCGCTGTGACTATAGAGATCGATGAGTCCGGGGGCGAGAATTTTGCCAGCGCAGGGTTGAATTTGCGTGTCTGGGGGAATTTCAGAGGGTGCGAATGCGCGGATAATCCCGTCTTCAATTAAAACGTCGGTGATGCGATCGACATTTGCAACCGGATCAAGCGATCG
>VFQU01000675.1_pt1 | contig 26442 bp, 26 predicted proteins | sample 3512311 | NCBI WGS metagenome assembly VFQU01 (sample SAMN10412377, study PRJNA504923) | tailings metagenome | isolation source: Relicate 3 Philex TSF3 active mining site | place: Philippines: Tuba, Benguet | collected 2017-08-29
GCATTTCCGCCCAGCGCAGATCGCTTTGCAGCGCGAAAGGCGGGCGGATCATCACCGCGAAATCGAGATCGCCGCGATCGACCTGATCGAGCAGATCCATCGACACGCCGGGGACGACACGCACCCGCACGCCGGGATGGGTACGATGGAATTTCGCCAGCGCCTCGGGCAGCAACCCGCGCTGCGTGGTGGCGATGGCGCCGATCGTGACCGGCACGGGCGCGGCTTCGCCCGGCGACGCCGCGCCGAGATTTTCGTAAAGCCGAATCAGCTCCTGCGCGCGCAGCAGGATTTGCGCGCCGCGCGCATTGAGCTTGGCCGCCCGCCCCGCGCGATCGAACAGCGCGAAGCCGAATTCGTCGGCGAGACGGCGCATCTGCGCGCTGACGGCCGCTTGCGTCAGGCCCAGTCTGGCGCCGGCGGCGGCGAAGGTGCCTTCGCGCGCCACCGCGACTAGGGTTTTCAATTCGCGGATCATTCATCGATTTCCGTTATGCGTTCGGCAAATATATATTGATTTTTATTGTCTGTCGCCGTGCTTAGGATCGCCGCCTTTCCCATCCCCCGGAGCGGCGTTTCCATGGCTTTGTCTCCCTTCCATCTCGCGATTCCCGTCCACGATCTGCCCCAAGCGCGCCGTTTCTACGGCGAGACGTTCGGCCTGTCGGAAGGCCGATCGAGCGACCAATGGGTCGATTTCGATTTCTACGGCCATCAGCTCGTGATCCACGAACACCCGAAGACGGCGGCGCAGGAAAGCGCGCACACGAACCCGGTCGACGGCCACGACGTGCCCGTGCCGCATTTCGGCATCGTGCTGGAATGGGGCCAGTGGGAGAAGCTGGCCGCGCGCCTGAAGGGCTTCGGCGTGAAATTCGTGATCGAGCCCTATGTGCGCTTCAAGGGCCAGGTCGGCGAGCAGGCGACGATGTTTCTGCTCGACCCGTGCGGCAACGCGCTGGAGTTCAAGGCGTTCAAGGATATGGGCCAGCTCTTTGCGAAGTGAACGCGCGGCGGCAGGGATCATATGATCCGCCGCCGGGGATCGTCCGTATACAACGCACGATCCCCCAGCGGAGAACCCCGCCATGTCGCGCTTTCGTGTGTTCGCGGCCGCATTCTGCGCGCTGCTGTCGTCGGGCTGCGCGTTTTCGACCGGCTTTCGCGAGGGCCAAGCGGCCGATCTGCCGGCCGACGCCCCGGTCGTCGTGGCGCTGACCGAGGCGACGCTTTCGCCCGACATCGACGCGCAGGGCGTGTTCTGGTCGCGCAGTTCGGCGGTCTTGCGCTCGCTGCGCGACCATCCCGGTCTGGTCGGCTACGCGGTGCGATTCGAAATCTGGGAAGGCCGCGTGCGCACCATGACGGTCTGGCGCGACGACGCAAGCCTTGCCGCGTTCGTCGCCGGGCGCATTCATGCCCGCGCCGCCGTCGAAGGATTGCCCGCCCTTGCCGACGCGCGTTTCGCGCGCGTGCGCGTGGCGCGCGCGCAAGCGTCGCTCCCGTGGCCCGATGTGGCCGAACGCCTAAACCGCGACGGGCGCGGCTATTACGAGTAATCGATGCGATTGAAAATCCGCGCGCCGGCGCGCGGACCCCGTCCCGCTATGGCGCGCTATTCAACGCATCCTTGATTCGACGCGCGAGCTCGGTCTTTCGGTAGGGTTTGTTGAGAATTGCCGCATCCGTGTGAATGCGATTTCTCTCGACCAATGTCTCCAACGCGTAGCCGGATGTCAGAAGGACACGAAGCTTTGGATAAAGCTCGCGCGCGCGCTCCACCAGTTCCCAGCCGCTGATACCGCCCGGCATAACGACATCGGAGAAAAGCAAATCGGGCCTTGGTCCTTGCCGCAGTTTTTCCAGCGCTTCATGACCGTTCGACGCCGTGATCACGCGATAACCCAAGCTTTGCAGACACGTGACAGCGTAAGACCGCACGAAAACATCGTCTTCGGCGATCAATATGACATCGGCCGCCCCGGCACCGAGTGGTTCCGTGCTCGCGCGCAGCTCGGGCACATCGCTTTCCGAGGCGGGGGCGGCCGGCAAATAGAGCCGGACGGTCGTCCCCAAACCCGGTTCGCTGTAAATCGTGACATGGCCCCCCGACTGCTTGATGAAGCCGTAAACCATGCTAAGCCCCAAGCCGCTGCCCTTCCCGACGTCCTTGGTCGTGAAGAACGGTTCGAAAGCCTTCTTTCGAACCTCTTCCGACATTCCCTCGCCGTCGTCGGTAACGGAAATCATCACGTATTGGTCCGGCCGGACTTCCGGATTGAGTCCTTGATAGGCGGCGTCAAGCGACGCATCGGCCGTCGTCAAGGTCAGGCGCCCGCCGCGCGACATCGCATCCTGCGCGTTGAGCGAAAGGTTGAGAATTGCGGATTCCAACTGCCCCGCATCCGCGAATGCGTTGGGGGACTCCGACGCCAAATTCACGAGAATTTCGACATCCTCACGCAGCGTACGGCGCAGAAGTTTTCCCATACTATCGACGAGAGAATTGGCGTTGAGCGATTTCGGCAGCAAAGTCTGTCGCCGGCTGAATGCAAGCAAGCGCTGGGTTAATTCGGCGCCGCGTTCGGCCGCTCCGATCACGGAATCGGAGAGCTGCTTCAGATCGGGCCGCGCTTTGAGCGCCTCGCTGAGTATTTCGGAATTCCCTATGATGACCGTGAGAAGATTATTGAAATCATGCGCGATGCCGCCGGAGAGCTGTCCCACAGTCTCCATCTTCTGGGCCTGAACAAGCTGTTCGGCCGTATTTTTTCGATCGGTGACATCGTGAATGATGCCCACAAAGATCGACTCGCCTTCTTGCTTCGCCTCGCCGACCGAAAGATCCATGGGAAACGTGCTGCCATCCTTGCGGCGCCCCGTGACCTCGCGGCCGATGCCGATGATCTTGCGTTCCCCGGTTTGGTGAAAATTCTTCAGGTATCCGTCATGCTCGCCGTGAAACGGTTCGGGCATCAGCATTTTGACGTTCGATCCGATCGCCTCTTCGGCTTGATAGCCGAAAAGCTTTTCGCACGCCGGATTGAACATTTGAATAATTCCGCGTGAATTGATCAGGATGACGCCGTCGACGGCGGTGTCCACGACCGCCCTTAGCCGGGCCGCCGTCTCACGCACGACTTGCTCGTTTCGTTTGCGCTCGGTCGCGTCGTGAATAATACCGACAAAAATCGACTCGCCGTCGTTCTTCGATTCCCCAACCGACAAATCCATGGGGAAGGTGCTGCCGTCCTTTCGCTTGCCGACGACTTCCCGCCCGATACCGATGATCTTTCGTTCGCTTGTCCGATGGTAGTTTCCCAGATAGCCGTCATGTTCGCTATGAAACGGCTCGGGCATCAATACTTTGACGTTCAAGCCGATCACCTCTTCGGCCTTGTAGCCGAAGAGCTTCTCGCATGCCGGATTGAACATCTGGATCACGCCACGCGAGCCGATCAGAATCACGCCGTCGACCGCCGTCTCGACGACCGCGCGCAACAAATGGCCCATTGCCAGCGGCCCGTCGCGCGATGACCCGCCACTGCTATCGTTGGCCCTTGGATCCCCGGGTAGACTATTCATGCCGATCACCGAATGCCAGTACGGGCGATGTCTTCTCGATTATCTAAGGCCCAATTATTTCGGATGTCCATTTTCTATTGCTTCTCTCAGACTAATCGCTCGATGGATTTTCGAACGCTTGTCGGAAAGATGAGAGCGGTTTGTCGCCGGCCCGCGCCGATCCCATCCGCTTGATAAAATTCATGTAGTGCGGCGCCACCCTTGCCTGCTTGAGAGCCGATTCAACGGCACCGCAGCGCAGCAAGAAATTTTCGAGCGGCAACGATATGTGTCGATGAGCGGCGGCGCTTTCCCAATCTCCGCCGATTCACGTTCGACGCCGTCGAGCGTCTCGGTCGCGCGTGATCGCCCAAGCTCGATATCATCGACACCAATGCGGCGGCTGTCGAAATGCGGGGTGCCGGAACCGCCATGCGATCCCCGGCAAAACGCCACGCGCGGTCTCAGTGGGAAAGAATGGCGGAGGACGTAGTCGGAGTAGCCATTCTCTCTGGTATCAGGGAAATTTGCAGGGATTAGCGGCCCCGAATCGCATCTATTTTTAGTAAATTGGGACCAATAGTCATCTTCATCCGAGGCTTCCAAGTCGCTAGGTGGCTCCATTTCTTTAGGCCTGTCTCTAAAACGGCCAGAAATGATCGGGTCGATACGATCGGCCTGCGCAAGCGCCCACTTGCTCCAATCTAAAAGTTCGTCAGTGGACATGGGGTTCGGAGAGGTTCCGTTCGCCTCCGTGACGGCAGCGACATAGCTTCGGATTTGTACAGCACGATGGAGAGCAGTGGCTTGACCGAGCAAATGGTTGATCCTCTGCTGTTGCAACTTAGCTTCATGCTCTAAGCGCCGTCGTTCATTCTCAAGCTTCCGCCGGCGCTCTCGCTCGAGCAGCTCGGCCTTCCGCTCAATCAAATACTCACGCTGACGAACCTTCCACTCTCGGAATGACTCCTCTGCCGTAAAGAGGACTTGAGTCGCGATTTCTGGAAGTTGCTCTTCCAAAGAAAAATTGACGCCGTCGGACCAAGTGGCCGACTTCGTATCGGTCTGTCGCCAGTGCGAAAGCGAGAGATACATGCGGTCGCGCTGATCCCGTGCGGTGAAGCTATATCCCAAACGCTCCCGTTCTAAGTTTTTCTTCGCGTTGACACTATCTAGGGAGAATGAGACGCGCTGGTCTCCAACCGCGACTGAAATATCGCGGGCTTCTTTGCCGCCGACAGATGGCTTCATTCCGCAATACTCGAAGCCAGTGAATAAGGCGTTGAGTAGCCTCAGACGACGCTTCTCAAATGCTGAATCGAATATTGGAGCATTCCATATCGAGCGATAAGGCGACGCTAGGTACTTTTGTCGGCGCAATTCATCTTTGGCGAGCAGTCCTGCGATCAGGCGATGAGGCTGTGTGATCTTTTTGGCAAATGGGGCACCACGAACGATTTTTACGATCTCTTGTCGGACCTCTTCGAGAGGAGTTCAAACACTGGCTCTGGCGGTTCCGGCATTTGTAGAATTTCATCATCCGACAAACACGCATCGCTTCGTGGACCGCCACCGATCACAACGACATCCGACTTACCGATACCGCGAGGCGGTAGCGGTCGTTGTACAACCGTCTTTCCAGCTTGAAGTTTGTTCCAATAACCGCGCTCTGGAACGGGGATATCTGCGGCTGCACACGCCTTTGCAAGGCCGCGATCTGAGATGCTGTATTTGGTCGCCAGATCCCGCATCGGCTCGGACCAGACCAAATCGTACAGTTCCTGCCGCGTGAATCTGTTGATCATCGGCATCCCGCTTCCGCTTATTTCACTCCGAGGCGTTCGCTTTCACGCCTATCCCGACGCCGCCTGAAACGCGAAACGGCCGGATCCCGCGAAGGGTCCGGCCGTTCTTATTTACGTGCGATGCGCCTATTCAGGCCGCGCAACAAAGCTCGTTCCCCACACGATCGAGACCCAGGCGTACACGCGCCGCCGCGATCGTGCGCAGAATCGTCTGCCGCGTCACGCCGTCGCGCCGCATCACGGCATGCGTGACGGGATCGTCGAGCAGGTCAGCGATCGCGGGTTCCGGATCGTCGATGCGCACGCGATAATCGGGAACGCGGCGTTGGGGGAAAACGGTCATCTTCGACATGGGTTGACCTTTCTTAGCGTTTGGTGACGCGGCGCAAGCGGGTCGCAAATTGCCGCGGTCGAACGAAGGCCCGACACGCGCGATTGAACGCCGCGCCGGGCCCGCCGACAAGTGAGCAAATCTATTTCGCGCGTGAAACGCGGCTAACTATGCCGCGTGATCTTCGACGAAGGCGACCAGCCGATCGACCGCTTCGGCCGGCGACAAAGCCACCGTATCGAGCGCGAGATCGGGCGACGCGGGATCTTCGTAGGGCGCCGATACGCCCGTGAAACCGCCGATCTTGCCGGCGTCCGCGCGCGCGTAAAGTCCCTTGGGGTCGCGCTTCCGGCAAGCGTCGATATCCGCTTGGATATGGATCTCGTGGAAATCGTCGCCCACCACCTTGCGCGCCAAATCGCGATGCGTGCGCAACGGCGAGATCAGCGCGACGATCACGAGGAAGCCGCTTTGCGCGAACAACCGTGCCACATGCGCCGTGCGGCGCACGTTTTCGTCGCGGTCCTCGGGCGCGAAGCCAAGATCGGCGTTGAGCCCGTTGCGCAGATCGTCGCCGTCGAAAATACGGACCTGACGACCGCGTTCGAACAGACGGCGCGCCGCCGCCTGCGCCAATGTCGATTTGCCCGCCCCCGACAGACCGGTGAGCCAAAACACGCCTGCACGATGGCCGTTGGCGCGATGGCGCGCCGCCGCATCGATCGGATCGTCGGTCGGGAAGATTAGTTTTTCAGGTGCCGCAATCACCGCGTCGGTCGCGCGCTCGACGACGAAGCCGCCGACGACGCGGCCGTTCTCCACCACGATCCCGCGCCCCGTCGCCGGCAACTCGGCGAAGGAATCGGCCGCGATCGGTGCCGCGAGTTTGAGATCGACGCTGGCCAGACCGTTGCGGCCCAGCGTACCGGGCTTCGCCGTTCCATGGCCCGGCTCGATCACTTGGCCGATCCGCTCGATTTTCGCTTCGCGCTGCGCGGTGCCCAAAGCCGCACGCAAGACTTTGCCCGGCGCCAGCGCCTCGGCACCCAGCCAAAGCAATCGCACCCGCAAAATATCGCCCGCATCGCGCGACGTATCGGGCGTGGTGATCCAAGAACCGCGTTCGGCGAACACTTCGGTGTCGAAGGCGATCGCCACGCTTTCGCCCGCCTCCGCGCGCATACGCGGCGTCGTCCGGTTCCAATCGTGAAACTCGGCGACACGCGCCAGGCGTCCGCCCGGCACGATCCGTATCCCGTCGCCGACCGCCAAACGGCCGCTTTCGATGCGCCCGACGACGAAACGCTTGTCGCCCCGGCGATAGACGTCTTGCACGGGCAAACGCAGCGGTCCGTCGGATAAGGGCTTGGGGGCGTCGAACCCATCGAGCACGTCGAGTAGCGTGGCGCCGCGATACCAGGGCGTCGCGGCGCTGCGCGTGGCGACATTGTCGCCGGTGCGCGCGGCGATCGGCACGATCGCGGCGACCGAACCGCCCAGCGTGTCGAACAACGCGCCGATCTCGCGCACCAACGCGCCGAAACGACCTTGCGCGAAATCGACCAGATCCATCTTGTTGACCGCGACGACGACGCGCTTCAAGCCCAACAGATCGAGGATCGCGGCGTGGCGGCGCGTCTGTTCGCCGATCCCTTGCTTGGCGTCGACGACCAGCACGGCCGCGGCGGCGGCCGAAGCGCCCGTCGCCATGTTACGCACGAATTCGGCGTGGCCGGGCGCGTCGATGGCGCGATAGGTGCGCCGGCGCGTGCGGAACCAGACCTGCGTCGTATCGACGGTGATGCCCTGATCGCGTTCGATCTGCAGCGCGTCGAGCGCGAAAGACCATTCGTTCTCCAGCCCGCGCTTGGCGGAGATGGCGCGCAACTCCGCCAGCTTGCCGTCGGGCAGCGAGTCCGTGTCGTGCAGAATGCGGCCGAGCAGCGTCGACTTGCCGTGATCGACATGGCCGACGAACACGATCGGCAACGGCGCTTCGCCTTTGGCGTTGGCGGGAATCGTATCGGGCAGGCGGGCGGCTTGCGCCAAAACAGCGGTCATCGCGGTCATCTCACATATAGCCGGTGGCGCGCAGACGCTCGAACGCGTCCTCGGAATCGTGGTCCATCGCACGGCCGGCACGTTCGGGTGCCCGCGTCGCGGCGAGTTCGGCCAGGATCGACGGAATATCCGCGGCGTCGCTGTCGATCGGGAAGGTGATTCCGATTTCGCCCAGCGAGCGATAGCGCTTGCCGTTCTTGGCGAAATAAAGCGGCACGACGGGAATGTTTTCGCGCTGGATGTAGCGCCACACGTCGAGCTCGGTCCAGCGCAGCAAGGGATGCACGCGCACATGCCCGTCTTGCGGCGGCGCCGGGTGGTAACTGTCCCAGAATTCCGGCGGCTGATCGCGGAAATCCCAAGCGCCGTCGGCGCCACGCGGGCTGAACACGCGTTCCTTGGCGCGCGTCGCCTGTTCGTCGCGCCGGATTCCGGCGATGACGCCTTTGAAGCCGTAGCGCGCCAACGCCTGGCGCAAGCCCAAACTCTTGCGCGCGGCCAAGCGCGAATTGGGCGGCAGGTTGGGATCGACGTCCTCGATCGGAGGGCACGCATCGTCGATGAGCTTCAGGCCCCATTCCTTCACGTAACGCGCACGGAACGCGTAGGTTTCGGAAAATTCGAGCCCGGTGTCGAGATGCGCGACCGGGAACGGCACGTCGCCCAGGAAGGCTTTGCGCGCGAGCCAGATCATCGCGTTCGAATCCTTGCCGAGTGACCACAGCATGACGAGCGGCCGCAGCGACGCGTAGGCTTCGCGCAGAATATGGATTGAGTCGGCTTCGAGGCGGTCGAGATCGTCCATGATGTCAGGCCGTTTCCTTGGGTCGCGCGGAACTATGGATTCCGCATTCGGCTTTGGCGGTGCCCCGCCAGCGCCCGGCGCGCGGGTCTTCGCCCGGCGTCACGCGTTCGGTGCAGGTGAAGCAGCCGATCGATACGAATCCGTCCGCGACAAGCGGATGGCGCGGCAAATCGTAGCGATCGAGATAGGTGTCGATTTCCGCGGCGCCCCAATCGGCGAGCGGATTGAGCTTGATCCGCGGTCCGTCTTGCTCGACGACGCCAAGTGCGGCGCGTGTACCGCCGTGATGGCGTTTGCGGCCGTTGATCCAGGCGTCGAATCCCGCCAGCGCCGCCGCGAAGGGCTCGACCTTGCGCACCGCGCAGCAGCGATCGGGATCGTCGCGAAACAGAAAACCGTCGGGATCGGCCGCACGCACGGCGGCGGGGTCGGCGCGCAGGGTGCGTACATCGCTGAGATGCAACCGTGCGACCAGTTCGTCGCGCAAGCGCAACGTCTCGCCGAACAACTTCCCGGTATCGACGAACAGCACCGGCGTGGCCGGATCGGCCGCGGCGACCATGTGCAAAAGGACGGCCGATTCCGCGCCGAAGGACGTCGCCAACGCGATCCGTCCTTTGAAGATATCGCGCACGCCCAGCGCGACGATATCCGCCGCCGCCAAACCTTCGAAGCGCCGCGTCCGTTCCGTGAAATCAACGGCCATAGCCGACTGGTTTTGCGGTGCGGCCCGCGCGGGCGCATCTCAATTATACTGACGCGCCACGCAGAAAATTCGAATCACCAGCCGGCGAGATTGCCGAGGAAGTTGCGTGCGCCGTCCTGCACGCGGCGCCAAAGATGCGGCGTCTGACGGATTTCGCCGGGGCCGGATGGCACCGCACCCGATTCATGGGAAGCGGCGGGGGCGCGATAGGTCGCGTAGGCCGGATCGCGCGTGATGGGATGCTCGCTTTGCATGGGAGATACGCTACGCGCGCACTCGCGACATGCCCAATTTAGAAATTTTTCGATTGGCGCGAGAAAGTCTATCGCCGTTTTGTACGAACAATCGAGCTCGACGCCCGTCGCCGACAAGAATGACCCGGTCGGGAACCGGGACCTTAAGCCGTTGGGGCCGACCGTGGGCGAGGTCCGACTCGAATCCACGAGCCGCTGAATAAGTGAGTCATGCGGCGACGAAGCGCCTGAAGGAAATTCACGGGGAAGCAATGTTACCGAGATGGCAAATGACACCTAGGCCGATGCAGGCCGACATCATTGATGTCGGCCTGCCGCGACGTTCAGTTCAGCCCGACGGGGCTCATGTCGATGTCGAAATGCTGTTCCGACAATTTCTTGATAGTGCCGTTGTCGATGAACTTCTTGATGACCGGATCGAGCTTCGCCTTCAGCGCGGCATTGCCCTTCTTGATGCCGATGCCCACACCACCCGAGCCTAAGATGTCGCCGCGCAGACATGGACCGACCAGTTCGAGTTGGTCCAGGTTCTGCGCCTTCTTTGCGGCGAGCAGCGAATCTTTCGACGCGAAGACGATATCCACGCGCCCGGCCTTCAGATCCAGATCGCGCGCCGCCGGCGTGCGATAAGGCCGCGCCGAAACGGTCGCAAGGTTCTTGGCGATGAAGCGCGTCGATGTGCCCGACGCCAACGTGCCGATCGTCGCCCCGGTGAAGGCATTGCGATATGTCGTCATGACCTTTTCGAGATTCGCTTCAGTCAGCATCTCAATACGATCCTCGAAGGGTAGCTTCTGCTTCACCGATGCTGTGACGGAAGCGAAGTTGTAGCAGAGCCCGGCATAGGGGATCGTGAAGTCGATGATCGCCTGGCGCGCGGCCGTGATGCCCAGCGCATCGACGATCAGATCGTATTTGCCGTCGTTCAAAGCGGGGATCATCGCGTCGAAGGTCTGGCTTTCGATCGTGCAAGCGACTTTCAGTTCGGCGCAAACGAGATTGACGAAATCGATCTCGAAGCCCTTCAGGGCGCCCGACGGATCGGTCAGGTTCCAGGGCGGGAAGCCGCCTTCGGTAACGACCTTCAGGCGATCCTGCGCCGCCGCCGGCGCCGTCGCGGCGACGAAAGCGATCGCCAAATAAGCGAGGAATCTACGCATATTGTTTTTTCCTTTCCCTGTTCACGTTGAAACGATTGATAGGAATTTCCGCATCGCGGCGGGGCCGTCGGCCGAAAACATCTCGGCCGGCGTGCCTTCGGCGCCGATCGCGCCGTTTTCGCAAAAGATCACCTTGTTGGAGACGTTGCGCGCGAAGTTCATCTCGTGCGTCACGACCAGCATCGTGCAGCCCGCCTCAGCCAACTTCTGCATGACCTGCAGCACCTCCCCTACCAATTCGGGGTCGAGCGCGGAGGTTGGCTCGTCGAACAGGATCAGCGCCGGATTGATTGCCAGCGCCCGCGCGATGGCGCCGCGCTGCTGCTGACCGCCAGAAAGCTGCTTGGGGTAGTAGTCGCGGAATTCGTGGAGCCCGACCGAATTCAGCAGATCCTTACCTTGCTCGACGCATTCGGCCATGGGGCGCTTATGAACATGAATCGGCGCTTCGATCACGTTTTCCAGCAACGTCTTGGAAGACCAGAGATTGAAGCTTTGGAACACCATGCCGATTTTGCGGCGGATCGCCTCGATGCGCGGGTTCGCTTCGCGCGCGGGCAAGCGCTTGAAGCTTTCGATGTCGATGCTGTCGCCGCCAAATTCCAGACGGCCGGAATCCGCCATCTCCAGCATGTTCAGACAGCGCAGGAAGGTCGACTTGCCCGACCCCGACGCGCCGACGATTGCAATCACGTCGCCGCGCGCGGCGGTGACGCCGAAATTCCGCAAGACCGTTTTGGTGCCGTAGCTTTTGACGATGGCTTGGGCGGAAAGGACGGTGCTCATGCTTGTCCCTTTCATCTCGCCAACCGTCTCTCGGCGAGACGGAATAGGGCGATCATCAAGGCGTTGAAGGTCAGGTAGTAGATGGCGGCGATCGAGAATGCCGCGAGCGGGCGGAACGTTTCCGACGAAACCCCAGCGGCAAGGCCGGTGATATCCATCAGCGTGATGAGCGAAGCGAGCGACGACGCCTTCACCAGAATGACGAATTCGTTGCTCATCGCCGGCAGCACCACGGGTGTGGCGTAGGGAATGATGATGGAGCGGTAGAGGCGATAGCCACGAAAACCGAAGCTGCGCGCGGCCAGAATCTCGCCCGCCGGTACCGACAGAATGCCGATACGATAGACTTCGGAGATATAGGCGCTGGTCTTCAGCGACAGCGCGATGATCGCGCACCAGATCGGCTCGCGCAGGATCGGCCACAGCACGCTGGAACGCACGGCCTGGAACTGGCTGAGCCCATAATAGAGCAGGAACAGCAACGCGATCATCGGCATGCTGCGCACGACCTGCAGATAGACCCAAGCCGCGCCGCCGAAGATCGGGCTGGCGCTGATGCGTGCGGCACAGATCGCGATCGCTAGCACCGACCCGATCCCGATGCCGCCAAAGGCGACCGCCAGCGAAACGGGAATGCCGGCGGCGATCTCGCGCGCGATTTCGGCGTAGGTCATGGGCGCCTCACGCCGAATACCGGCGTTCGAGCCAGGCGAACAAGCCGCCCGAGCCGAGTGCCACGATCAGATAAAGCGCCGTACACAGCAGATAAAAGACGAAGGGCGCGCCGGTCGAGTTGGCGCCGATCGTCGTCGCGCGCATCAACTCGGTGACGCCCATAACCGAGATTAGCGAAGTCTCCTTCAACAGACCGATCCAGATATTGCCGAGACCGGGCAGCGAATAGCGCATGATGTGGGGGAACAGCACGCGCCGGAACAGCAGGAAGGGCGGCATCGCGAAGGCGCGCGCGGCCAGCACCTCGCTTTGCGGCACGGCCTTATAAGCCGTGCGGAACAGCTCGGCCGCTAACGCGCCGGCGATGAAGCCCAGCGCCACGAAAGCGATAACCAACACCGGCACTTGGAACGACGCCGCCGGCAGGCCGGAGAATCCGGCTAGCTGCTTCAGCGCTTCGTTGAGACCGAAATAGAAGTAATAGACGACGATCAGCTCCGGCACGCCGCGCACGATGGTCGTGTAGATATCCACCAGCGTGCGCAGCGCAAAATTCGCGCGCAGCTTGACCGTCGCCCCGATCCCCCCGATGACAAGGCCGATGACGAGGGCACCCGTCGCCAACACCAACGTCATCCCCAGCCCCGCCAGCAGAAACGGCATCCAGGCCAAGGAAAGGGTGAGAACTTCCTGCGACGTCATCGCCTGTCCCGATCAGCCGCCGGACGTGAAGCCGTAAAGCCGCGCAGCGGCCTCCGGCGAAACGCGATCCTCGCGCAGATCGCGTTCGATCTTGTCGCGCGGCCGTTCCTTCGGCGGGCCGTAGCCGCCGCCCGACGACGTATTCATCGTCACCGTGTCGCCGGCCTTCAAGCTACCTTTGCGCTTCTCGAGTTTGGCGCCCACGCGACTCAACTCCACGCGGCATACCTGCCCCGATTCGCCGCCGCCAATGCCGAAAGGCGGCAGAAGCGAGTTGGTGCCGCCCGCATGCACCAGCGCGTCGTGGCCTAGTGTGCGCACGGTACGCCTTATCGACATGCCGCCGCGGCTGCGCCCGGGCCCGCCGGAATCGCGGATCAGCCCGTATTGTTCGACGCGCAGCGGATACTCAAGCTCCAGCGCTTCGATCGGGAGATTGCCGGTATTGGTCGTGTGGACTTGCGTGCCGTCCATGCCGTCGAGCGCATAGCGGGCACCCATGCCCCCGCCCATCATCTCGTTATAGACGTAGAAGCGCCCGCTGCGTGGATCGACGCCGCTGATGGTCACAAGCCCGCCGCCCGTGCACGCCGCCATCACCTGTTCGGGGATCGCGGGCTCCAAAGCGGCAAGGATCATGTCGACCAAGCGTAGACAAATATCGGTGCGGCTATAGACCGCCCCCGGCTCTACCGCATTGACGATGGAGCCCGGCTCCGCCGTCACCGAAACGGCACGATGGAAACCGGCATTCGGCGGCACGTCCGCATCGACCAGCGCCTTCACGGCGTAATAGAGTGTTGCCAGCGTCGCGGTCATCACCATGTTGATGGGCGCTTCGACCTGCGGCGGATTGCCGGTCAGATCGAAATGGATGCGCCCGCCCTTCACTTCGACCGCGACGCGAAGATCCAGCACGTGATCGATCAAGTTCGTATCGAAGCGCGAGGAATAGCGATAGATCCCGTCGGGAATGCGCGACAGCGATTCCCTCGTCTTGCGCTCGGCGTAGTTCATGATCTCGGTTTCGACCGATTTCACGACCGGCAGCGTATAGCGCGCGCACAGCGTGCGATAGCGTTCCACCGCCAGGCGGTTGGCCGCCATTTGCGCCGCCAGATCGTTTTTGCGCTCGTGCGGCACCTGACAGTTCAGCAGGATCAATTCCAGAATATCCTGCTGCATGATCCCGCGACGGCACAGCCGCACGGGCGGAATGCGCAGGCCTTCCTGGAAAATGTGCTTGTGGCCGCGATCCACGAAATCGGCGTGGTGGGCCAAATTCGCGACCCAGCCGACATAGCGCCCATCGACGAAAATCGGCTGCATCAGCACGATATCGTTCAAATGCGTGCCGCCGCCGCGATAGGCGTCGTTGCCGATGAACACGTCGCCGTCGCCCAGATCGGCGATGTCGATATGGTCGAGCACGTAATTGCCGATGCCGAGCAGCGAACCCAGATGGATCGGAATGCGCTCGGCGAGCGACACGATCTCGCCCTTCTCGTTCAGGATCGCCGTGCTGCAATCCTCGCGTTCCTTGATGTTCGTGGAGAAGGCGGTACGCACGATCGTGCTGCCCATCTCGTCGACGACGGATTGCAGATATTTCGAGACAACTTCGGTGGTGATCGGATCAATTTGCATGGTGTGTCCCGGATCAGCCGGCCGTGACGATGACGTTGTCGTGGCGATCCAACGTCGCGCGTTGACCGCGCAGGATGTGGATCGTCGTATCCATCTGCTCGATCACGCACGGCCCGGCGATCTCGACCTCCTGCGGCAATTCGGTCTTGGCGTAGACCGGCGTGCGATAGGTCTTCATGTCGTAGATGTCGAGAATCTCGCGATAACGGGTCGGCGCACCCGTCCCTTTTCGTACGAGCTTCTCGCCGGCCTCATGCTCGAAGCGTAGCGTTTCGAACGCTTCGGCGCGCACGGCGGTGATCTGGATCTTTTCGCCGTCGACGACATAGCCGTAGCGATCGCGATGCGCCTGGATGAACGCGGCGGCCAATTCCTCGTGGCTCGTCGCGTCCGCTACGTCACGCAACTTCACGGTCAGTTCATAGGCTTGGCCCGCATAGCGCAGATCGATGGCCGCCTTGATATTGCGCCGGTCGCGCGGCACGGCTTCTTCGTCGAAACAGCCATTGGCGAGGTCCGCGAGCTCTGCGAAATGCCGGCGCAGCCCCGTCATGGCGTCCGACGTCAACGCCTGATAATGCGTGCGCACGAAATCCATGCGCATGCCGCTGGTCAGCAGGCCGATCGCGCACATGATGCCGGGATAGGCGGGGATCACGATCTCCCTGATTTCCAGCTCGCGCGCCAGATAGCCCGAATGCAGCGGCCCCGCCCCGCCGAACGAGAACAGGGAGAAATCGCGCGGATCGAGCCCGCGTTCGACCGTCATCGCGCGGATCGCGTTCACCATGTTCGCGGTGACGACCTGCAGGATTCCGGCGGCGGCACGCTCCCACCCCAGGCCGAAACGATCACCCAATCGCGCGATCGCGGCGCGCGCGGCGTCGGCGTCGATCTTCATGCGCCCGTTCAGCAGATGGCTCTGGTTGAGGATGCCCAGCGCCACGTTCGCGTCGGTGACGGTCGGTTCGGTATTGCCCAGGCCGTAACAGACCGGCCCGGGATTGGCGCCCGCACTGCGCGGTCCGACCTTCATCAAACCGTGATCGTCACGCGCGATCGACCCGCCGCCCGCGCCCACCGCGTGAATGTCGATCATCGGGATCTTAATCGGAAAACCGTCGACATTCGCCATCGGCTTGTAGCGCGGGGCGAAATCGCTGATGACCGACACGTCGGCCGACGTGCCGCCCATGTCGAAGGTGATGAGGTTGCCGCGATCGATCCGCCGCGCGACTTCCAACGCGCCCATCACGCCTGCCGACGGCCCCGACAGCACCGTACGTACCGGCTGCGTCGCGGCGACGTTGGCGCCGATCAATCCGCCGTTACTCTGCGTGATCATGATGCGCGACGGCACAATGTCGCGCAGCTGGCCCTGCAACCGATCGATATAGTTGCGCATCAAGGGCCCGAGATAGGAATTCATCGCGACGGTCGAGGCGCGCTCGTATTCGCGGAATTCGGGCACGATGTCGGATGAAGCGGAAACGAACACGTCCGGCAATTCGCTTTCCAGGATCGCCTTGACGCGTTTCTCGTGCGCGGGATTGAGGAAGCTGAACAGGAACGAGATCGCGATCGCGCGCACGCCCGATTTCCGCAAGGCAGGGGTCAGAGCGCGCACGTCGTCTTCGGCGAGAGGGACGAGAACCGAGCCGTCGTATTGCACGCGCTCGCGCACTTCGAAGCGCAGATCGCGCGGCACCAACGGTGCGGGCCGCATCGTTTGCAGATTATAGAGCTCCGGGCGGCGCTGGCGGGCGATCTCCAGCACGTCGCGGAAACCGGCTGTCGTGATCAGCGCCGTAGGCGCCCCGCGCCGCTCGATCAGCGCGTTGGTCGCGACCGTGGTGCCATGGCCGAAGAACGCGATCTTGGGTTTAGCGCCCGCGTTCTGCGCCAGCAGCCCATGCATGCTGCGCGCGGCGTCGACGATACCGGTCGATGGGTCGGCAGGCGTGCTGCTCACCTTCCATACCGTCAGGGCGCCGGTCTTTTCGTCCAGCGCGCAGACATCGGTAAAGGTGCCGCCGGAATCCACGCCGATCCGGAAAGCGGGAAGATCATCGATCGCTTGGGACATGGTTTTAAAACGTCGACCCTGTTTTAGTTCTCATGATTGGCGCCAATATTGGTTATAAGATTGGGCGATGTCAATGGCGATGTATTGCGGTAATTTCCCTTTGGCTTCGATCGGAGAATCGGGAAAGCGACGAAAACGGTGTTGAAAGAAGCGACCAAGACCCAGCCGCCCACCGCCGGATCGTCCGGCGCCAAAGATGTCGCCGCGCAGATCGAGCGCGATATCAATCTCGGGCGGCATAGCCCCGGCGCGTGGCTGAAGCAGATCGACCTCGAACAGACTTATGGCGTGTCGCGCTTGGCCGTTCGTCAAGCACTGGAACGGCTCGCGGAACGCGGCCAAGTCGAGTTGCTGCCCAATCGCGGTTACCGCGTGAAGGAATTCGACCCGCAGCGCTTCAACAACGTCGTCAACATCCGCATGATCCTGGAGGTCGCCGCCGCTGAGATGATTGTGGGCGAGATTGACGACGCCAGCCTCGCGCGAATGCAGAAATCGGCGGAACGATTCGCCAGCGCGATTGCGACCGGTACCTTCGCGGAGCAAGATCAAGCCAACCGCGAATTCCACCGGGAAATGCTGCGCTCCTGCCCCAACCGTGATCTGGTCGAATTGATCTTCGATCTGCGCGACCGCATCCCGCTGAGCATGCAACGCGAACGCTACAACACGTCGATGATCGGTCGCTCCGCGCAGGAGCATTTCGAGATGGTCGAGCTGCTGCGCAAAGGCGATCGACGCGCGATCGCGGGGTTGGTGCGCCGCCATACATTGGGCGCATTGCTGACGACGTCCGCCTCCGCCGAATAGCGCCGACGATCCGCGGCGCGCAGCCACGCCTATATGCGCAAGACCACCGCGACGATGTCGCGCGGTCGATATGATTCGTTTCATACAGTACGAATGATATTATTCATTCATTGACTTTTAATATGGTTTTATTCATAACACTCCGAACCGCTCCATCGGTTCGGAAAGGCCGTCTATGTCGAAACCCGAATTTCTTGAGTTCAGCGCCCCGGGCGCCGGGCTCGCCTTCAAGGTCGAATTGCTGACCCAGGACAATCCCGACGTCGTCGCGCAAGTGATGAAGCAGCTGCCGTTGCGCAGCGTTCTGGGCCATGTCGTCGTGTCGGGCGAAGCGATCTGGACGCCGACGCGTATCGTTCACCTGGGACGCAGCAACATGGTCCAGCGTTCGCCTGGCGCCGTTTATCTCTACGCGCCCGGCCAATCGATCTGCATGACCTATGGCCGCATCACCGAAAGCGCCAAGGTCAACAAATTCGGCCAGGTGCGCGAATCCGATCTCGACACCCTGCGCAAACTCGGCGAATTCGTGTGGCAGAACACGGTCGCCCTGCCTCGCCGCTCCATCGTCGAAATCAACGTGCGGAGGGCCGCCTAATGCACGCCATCAAGAAGTTCGACGGCGATTGGCGCGAAGCCAAGGCGATCATCGAAAAGGAAATCGACCGCGTTTGGTTCGACGAGCCGGTCGAAATCCAGAAGATCCGCTGGGGCGTGATCGACAGCGGTGCCGGCAGTGCCGAGCAATCCTTCTCGGTGCTCGTGCACCTGGAAGCCTATCTGATGCTCGTGGGCGCGGATGTCATGTACCGCTTCCTGAAGATCGCGGGCTACGACGACATCGAGCTGCCGGCCCTCAACCGCCTGACGCGCGAATTCCTGACCGGCACGTTCAACGTATTCGAGTTCATGACCGATCTCGGACTTACCAACATGCACGAGGTCGGGCAGATGTACGCGGATTCGCTCGACACGCTGAAGACGAAGGCGGAGTACATCGAGCTGACCGGCGCGATGATGACCTACGTCATCCGCATGCATCGCTGGATCCATCTCATCTTCCCGTGGAATCTCGGCGTCGCTTTCCCACACCGGAAACTTTCGGAAGTCCAAGGCTTCGCCGCTTTGGCCGGCGCAAAGCTCGCGGCACTCGAAGCCGCAAAGTAATCGAATCTCCCTGTCGACTCGAACGGGCCCGCGCCCCCACAAGGGACGCGGGCCTTCTTTTTCCCGCAATCCGAACGTAGATTCCGGCGCGAATAAATTGATACACTCGCCGCCATGGACGAACGTACGACCGACAACACCTATACCGCCGACGGCTCGCTCGCTGGCGAACGCCACGCACTGCGCCAAGAACTCGATCGCCGTGCGAGCGGACAGCGTTTGACGCCCGCACAGCGGCGCATCGCCGAATGCCTGATCGAAAACAGCGCCCAGGTCGGTTTCCTATCGAGCACCGAGCTCGCCGAACTTGCCAAGGTCAGCCAGCCCTCTGTCACGCGCTTCGCGATGTCGTTGGGGTTCGAAGGCTATCTGGAAATGCGCAAGTTCCTGCGTACTTCCATGTCGGGTGTCGACGTAGCCCCAGGCGGCGACGAAAACCGCTACCAAACCGCCGTGAAGGCGGAAATTGCCAATCTCGCCGACCTTGCCTTGACCCTCGCTGACGCCGTTCACATTCGTGCAATCGGCAAAGCCCTTGCGGGAACGCATGCATTGCCGGTCGTGGGCTTGCGCGCCTCGGCGGGCCTCGCGCGTCATTTCGCCTATTTTGCCGCCAAGTTCCATCCGGACGTGCGGCTGTTCGACCAGGGCGGCTCGATCCTGGAGGATCACCTCGAGCAATCCAAGCGCGCGGGCGCCGACGCGGCGCTGATCTTCATGATGCCGTTGCATCCGCGCGAGACCTATCGCGCGATCGAATTCGCCGAGCAAATCGGCCTGCGCGTCGTGCTGGTGACAGATACGAGCTATGACGATCGCGGCAAACGCGACCGCTTGACGCTCAACATGCGCATCAACGCGAGCTTGGTGTTCGATTCCTACGCCGCCGGCATGCTGCTGGTGTCCGTGCTGCTCGACGCGATGTGCGACGGTATGAAGGGCGACGTGCACAAGCTGCTGGAACGCGTCGACGCATCGTCCAAGAAGCGCAAGGTCTTCGGCAAATAGTTGCGCGCTATTTGCGCTTCGGGCCCAACCCGACCAACCGATCCATCACGAACAGCAATATAGTCGACGCGACGATCAGCACGGTCGACATCGCCGCGACGAAGGGCTCGTATTCGTATTGCAGATAGGCGCGCAATTGCAGCGGCAGCGTCGTCCAATCCTTGTTGGAGAGGAAGACGGAGACCGTGTAATTGTTCCACGACAGAATGAACACGATCACCAGCGACGGCACGATACTGGCGCGCAGCAGCGGCAGCGTGACCCGCCACAGCGCTTGGCGCGGCGTGGCGCCCACCGTCAACGCCGCCTCCTCCAACCGCTGGTCGAATCCGTCGAGTTGCGCCATCACGTTGCGCACGGGGTACGGAAGGGTGACGACAATGTGCGCGGCCAGCAGCACCCAGACATTGGCTTGAATACCCAGGGTGAAGATGATCTGGAACAGCGCCAGCGCCACGATAACGGCCGGGATGAACAAGGGCGACATCAGCAGGCCCGAGATCGCGCCCTTCAACGACCCACCATAGTTCTTCAAGCCCAAGGCCGCGAACACGCCGCACGCCGTGCCCAGCACTGCCGTCAACGCCGCAAGCTTGGTGCTGGCCCAGGCGGCATGCAGGAAATCCGGCTTGTCGAGGATCACCGCGTACCATTTGAGCGTGAAGCCCTGCGGCGGGAAGATCATCGCCGTCGGATTGAACGACACGGCGACCAGCACGCCCAACGGAGCCAATAGGAACAGGAAGAACAGCGCCAAAGTCGCGTAGCGCAAAGCGATGAAAGCTGGCGAAGGGCGCATGGCGATCACCCGGCCGTCGCGAGGACAGGGCGTTCGCGCGACACCGCGCGCACGGCCCATTGATACAGCGCTAGCATCGCCATCGTGACGACGAGCAGGATCACGCCGATTGTCGCGGCGAAGGGCAGATTATTCGACACCGTCGCGGTCTCGTAGGCCGCCACGCTCATAAAGCGCACGCGCCCACCGCCCAGCAGAATGGGGACCACGAAGGATTCGACGTTGATGCCGAAAGCGAGCACGCTGCCCGCCAGAATGCCCGGCATCGACAGCGGCAGCGTCACGCGGCGAAAGGCGGACAAGGGTGTCGCCCCCACCGTCATCGCCGCATGCTCCAATTGACGCGGGATCGATTGCAGCACGCCATAGATCGACATGACGACGAAGGGTACTGCGACCTGCACCATGCCGATCAGCACCGCGGTTTCGTTGAACAGCAGCGGAATCGGCCGATCGACAATCCCGGTCCAGACCAGAAATTGGTTGACCGGACCGGTACGGCCCAGCACGACCATCAAGCTGAGCGTTCGCACGACCAGATTGACCCACAGCGGCAGCATCACCAGCAGAATCAGCCAAGGCTGCCATGCCGGTGCCGAACGCACGATCGCCAGCGCGCCGAAATAGCCGATGACGACCGAGAACAGCGTGGCGATCGCCGCCAGACGTACCGTGCGCCACAGCAGCGCGTCGAGATAGTAGGCGTCGGTCAGGAAGCGCGCGTAATTGGCGAGCGTGAATTCGGTCACGAGTTTGCCCGTGCCGTCGCTGCTCATGAAGCTGAGCCCCACGACCCAGATCAGCGGCACCACGAAGAACGCCGCCAAAATGCTGATCGACGGAACGAGCAGCAGCGTCTTCGACCGGCCGATCATGGTGCCGTGGCGCTCTCGGCGAGCGGCCAGGCTTTGCAGACCAACGCCACGCTCTCCCCGCTCGCGAAAACGCGATCGCCCTCGCGATGCTTCACGCGGATTTGCCGTTCGCCCAGGCGGACCAGATGGTCGCTCGACTGGCCGAAATAGATCAGGCGCTCGAACACCCCCACCGGTGAACGCCCCCCGGCGGGCGTTTCCAGCTTGATCCATTCGGGGCGCACGAACGCGGCGATCGTCGTCCCGACCGAGGCGGGTGCGGCCAAAGGCACCACCGCGCCATCGGCCAGGCGCAGGACATTCCCACCTTCGACCGTGCCGCGGAAGAAACACGCCTCGCCCACGAAGCCGGCGACGTACTCGGTGCGCGGTGTGGAATAGATTTCCTGCGGCGTGCCGACCTGTTCGATCACGCCCTTGTTCATCACGACCACGCGATCGGACAACGACAGCGCTTCCTCCTGATCGTGGGTGACGAAAATCGAGGTGAGGCCGAGCGTGCGCTGGAGGGATTTGAGCTCCACCTGCATGTCCTGGCGCAGATTCTTGTCGAGCGCGCTGAGCGGTTCGTCGAGCAGCAGCACTTGGGGCTTCAGCACCACCGCGCGAGCAAGAGCCACGCGTTGCTGCTGACCGCCGGACAACTGGGCGGGTAAGCGATTGGCGAGCGCCTCGAGCTGCACCAGGCGCAGCACCTCCCGCACGCGCGCCTCGATCTCGGCCTTGGGAAGCTTGCGCAGCTCCAAGCCCATCGAGACGTTGCGGAACACGCTGAGATGCGGCCACAGCGCGAAATTCTGGAAGACGAAGCCGATTTCGCGCTTCCATACCGGATCGCCGGTGACGCGCTTGCCCGCGATATGCACGTCGCCGTCGCTGGGCGCTTCCAACCCCGCGATGATGCGCAGCAGCGTGGATTTGCCGCAACCGCTGGGCCCCAGAATGGACAGGAATTCCCCGCCCTCGACGTCGAGCGTGACGCGGTCGAGGGCGAGGTAATCGTCGAATCGCTTCGAAACGCTTTCGATGCGGATTTGCTGCACGGCGAAGCTCCCCGGATTCGGGATTAGCGGTCAGGTTGGCCCGGATCCGGTCACCCAGTTTAGCGGGCGACGACTTCCTTCTCCCAGCGTTCCTTCCACGCGTCCATCTTGGGCACAATCTTGGCCCAGTCGGACATCAGCAGCGAGTCGATCATCGCGTCGCCATACGGCACGTCGATGCCGGTAAGGTCGAGACCCCGGCGCGACGGCGTGTAGCCGAGATCGGCGGCATAAAGCTTCTGGCTGTCGGCCGAGAGCAGATGATTGACGAATTTCTGCGCGAGTTCGGTCTGCGACCGGCCCTTGACGACATGGACGGTCGAGACGAGCGCGATGGCGCCTTCCTTCGGCGCCACGAATTTGAGCGCCACGCCTTGTTTGTTCGCCCAATCGACGCGGCCGCGCAGCCAGCGCGCCATGACGATTTCCTTGGTGCGGAACAGATCGAGCAACTGCGGATGCTGGCTGTAGAAGACCGAGATCTGCTTGCCCAGTTCCGCCATCTTGCGGAAGCCGGGATCGATATTGTCCTCGCTGCCGCCGTTCAGCTTCGCCATCAGCACGATCAGTTCGATATTCGCGGCGTCATAGCCGGTGGTGGAAACCGCGCCCTTAAATTCGGGCTTCCACAGATCGAGCCACGACGTCGGCGCCGCTTTCACCTGCGACGGATCGTAGGCGATGCCGTATTCGCCGAAGTTGGTGACGACGCCGTATTCGGAAAAGCGCGCTTTGGGATGCAGCGCGGAAAGGTTTGTTACGATCGCGGGATCGAGCTTTTCGAACGCATCCTGCGCGACGCCGCGATAGGCCCAGGCGAGATCGCCGTGCATCACGTCGACCTGCTTGGCCATCGCCTTGGCAAGGCCGTCGGCGCCCGAAGCCGGCACGAACGAGATCTTCACGCCATTGGCGCTTTCGAAGGCGCCGATCGTCTTGCGCACGGTATCGGTATAGGCGCCGCCGAACGCGGCGACGACGAGCTCCTTCTGCTGGGCGAAGGCGATATTCGGCGCCGCCAGAAGCCCGACCAGACCCTTCATGACCGTTCTGCGCTTCATTTTTCTCTCCATAATCCGGCGCCGAGCGCCCTGTTCATCGTCAAATGTATAGAACTATGATTTTTACATCAACATGAAAATTTACATTCATATCGAAAGTAATCGAACCTGCGCCGGATAGTGAAATCCGGACCGCGGCCGATTGTCAGGACCGCCCAAGTATCTGCGAAAGTTTTCGAATGTGTGTTTCGGACGGAAAGATCGCTTCTTAGGACCCGATCTGCCGACCCTAACGAACAAGCAGCCTTGATTTGCGACTGGGCTTCTTCATTCACCTCCGCCAACGGCGGGCGATGGAAGGCTCAAAGCTACACCCTGTTGACGAAGAGCTATCGAGTGACGTCGATACATCTAGCGTTCTCCATCACCCGCCTCTCTGGAGCCACATTGAATTTCCAGGAGAGATTCGCGGGATGATAGAAGCGCAACCCCACGACGCTGCGATGAGGTGAGCGAATGGCGAGGCGCGATCGAGGCTGCAAAGGCCACCATGTTCGATCAAATCGAACGAACGACCTTGTATCCGGATCGCGTGATTATAGGCCTGAAGCCGAACCACGGAACGTCTCCGATTGAGATTCCGATCCGCATGGACCGCACTCGTGCCGAGCTGATCGTCACTAGCATGGATCCTGCACAGCAACCGACCGTGCCGAGGATCGACAAGATCCTAGTTTGAGCCCTCGCCAGGGCCTATGCGATGCGACTCAAGCTCAAGAATGGCGAAGCCGCTTCGGTTACCGATCTGGTCGCACAGTTCGGGTTGGGTGATTCCTATATCCCCAAGATCCTGCCGATCGGCTTCCTGGCCCCCGATCTCATGGAACTGATTCTCGACGGCCGGCAGCCGGCGCGCCTCAAGCTTAGTCACATCTCCGACGACAAGCTGCCCGTCAGCTGGCAGAAACAGCACACGCTGTTCGACGACCTGCAGCGATAGATTCCCAACGGTGAAATGAGTCCGAAGGCAACTTTGCCTCCAAGCCCAGCCCAAGCCCGGCAAAAATCCCACTCGATGATCGCCTGCAGAGAAACCAGCGATATAGGCCAGAGAATTCGGCCGAAATGACGAACCAGAGAATGCGGATGCCGAAGCTGAATGCGCAGAATGTGCCGTGTTCGCGGCCTTCTCTGCGTCAGCAAAACCCCACTGTGGTTACGCATGGGAATGAATGGCGGAGGGGATGAGATTCGAACTCACGATGGGGTTTCCCCCATACACGCTTTCCAAGCGAGCGCCTTAAACCACTCGGCCACCCCTCCGCCGGGGTCGGGTCGCTTTCGGGGCCGGGAACATAGCAGGGCACCCCGCCCCCGCCAAGCGTCGCATCCGTCCGGAAAAACGGTTATCTTTCAACCATGATCGCGCTGCGGGCCCTCGGCTGGCTGCTGCTCGTCCTGGCCGCCGTGGCGGCCGGTCGCGACGGTCTATTGTGGTACGAGACCGGCGCGCTGAACCCGATTCCGCTGGGCCAAGTCTGGGCGAGCCTGCATCGCGATTCGCTGCTGCTGGTCGAGCCCGCCTTGGTGCGCCACGTCCATCCCGCCTTGTGGGAGTGGATCGTGTTCCCGCTGCTGCAAAGCTCGGCCGCCGGTGTCGCCGCACTCGCAGGCATCGCCATCGCCGTGCTCACACCGCCGCCCAAACGCCGCCGGCGCTCGGCCGAATGGCGCTGACGCGCGCGTGAGGCTCAGTCGTCGCGCGCCTTGAGGGCCGCGAGGAACGCGCTTTGCGGAATTTCGACCTGGCCGAATTGCCGCATGCGCTTCTTGCCCTCTTTCTGCTTCTCGAGGAGCTTCTTCTTGCGCGACACGTCGCCGCCATAGCATTTGGCGAGCACGTCCTTGCGCATGGCCGAGATCGTTTCGCGCGCCACGATCTTGCCGCCGATCGCGGCCTGGATCGGGATCTGGAACAGCTGGCGCGGAATGAGATCCTTGAGCTTCACGCACAAGGCGCGGCCCCGGCTTTCGGCCTGCGTGCGATGCACGATGACCGAGAGCGCATCCACCGGCTCCGCGTTCACCAGGATCGACAAGCGCACGAGGTCGTCCTCGCGATAGGCGGTCATCACGTAGTCGAACGACGCGTAGCCGCGCGACACGCTTTTCAAGCGGTCGTAGAAATCGAACACGACTTCGTTGAGCGGCAGATCGTAGACGATCATCGCGCGGTTCCCGACATAGGTCAGGTTCTGCTGAATGCCGCGCCGGTCCTGGCACAGCTTCAACACCGAGCCGAGATGCTCGTCGGGCACCAGGATCGTCGCCTTGATGCGCGGCTCCTCGATATGGTCGATATAGACCGCGTCCGGCATGTCGGCGGGGTTGTGCATTTCCTGCACCGACCCGTCCTTCATGTGGATACGGTAGACGACCGACGGCGCCGTCGCGATCAGGTCGAGATCGAATTCGCGCGACAGGCGCTCCTGAATGATCTCGAGATGCAGCAAACCCAAAAAGCCGCAGCGGAAGCCGAAGCCCAACGCCGCCGAGCTTTCCGGCTCGTAATGGAACGAGGCGTCGTTGAGCCGCAGCTTGCCCAGGCTCTCGCGCAAATGTTCGAACTCGGCCGGATCGACCGGGAACAACCCGCACCACACCACCGGCAGCGACGGCTTGAAGCCCGGCAGCGGTTCCGCCGCCTGGCGCTTTTCCTCGGTGATCGTGTCGCCCACGCCCACGTCGGCGACCGCCTTGATGCCCGCGGTGATGTAGCCGACTTCGCCCGGCCCCAGCTCGGCCACTTCCTTGAGCTTGGGCGTGAACACGCCCACGCGCTCGACGTCGTAGGTGGCGGCCGCATTCATCATGCGGATCTTCATGCCCTTGGCGATGCGCCCGTCCTTGATGCGCACCAGCAGCACGACGCCGAGATAAAGATCGTACCACGCGTCGACCAGCAGCGCCTTCAAGGGCGACGCGATCTCGCCCTTGGGTGCGGGCAGACGCTGCACCAAAGCTTCGAGCACGAGGTCGATATTGAGCCCGGTCTTGGCCGAGATGGGCACGGCCTCCGATGCGTCGAGGCCGATCACGTCTTCGATCTGCTTCTTGATGCGCTCGGGATCGGCGGCGGGCAGATCGATCTTGTTGA
>VFQU01000676.1_pt1 | contig 26442 bp, 26 predicted proteins | sample 3512311 | NCBI WGS metagenome assembly VFQU01 (sample SAMN10412377, study PRJNA504923) | tailings metagenome | isolation source: Relicate 3 Philex TSF3 active mining site | place: Philippines: Tuba, Benguet | collected 2017-08-29
AGCGCGGCCTACCGGCCCTTGCCTGCTTCCTGATCTTTGTAGGGCTCAATGTGCGGCGCTGGTGGAAGGCCCGGGGCCCGCTACAGCAGTTCGCGCTCGCTACAGTAGCGGGGCTTGCCGCCAGCGGGCTTTTTGAGCACAACCTCGGTGATTCCGAAGTGCTTACGCCCTTTCTTGCGCTCTTTGGACTCGCCGCGCGCGATGATGCATGATACCCCCGCAATACTTTCCTCTCCCAGCGCCGCGGTACACACTCGCTATTGGTGCGTCGCCTATTCCGCCCCATGCGGCCATATTTGAACCGGACGATATGCGTGGGGCAGAACTTGCGCTCAAGCAGGAATGCCTTGCTTTCGATGAGCACTACTATTGCCAGGCGCTACCTGGTTCGGAAGCCGCTGTGCAGGATCTGTGTCGTTTACTCGGAGTCGTCTCACTGCGCGAAGCTGGTAATTCGGTTCAGGAAGATCTGCTGATTCTCGACCCCTGCCTCCCGGGCCTGCCACTGGTTGCTGGCCACCTTTGCTTTGCCAATGCCTGGTGCCTGGACGAAAAAATCGGTCAGCCCTTTCTGGCTATCCACGGCCCTGTCCCTTCCTTTGGTTCAACCATCGGCCCTTCGAGCCAACTCCTGCTGGAACGACTCAAGACCGACCGTCCCGTTCAGCGCCTCAACTGGGCGGTGAAGTCGAGTGGTCAACTGGATCTCACCAGCCGTTGGGACACTCACGTCACCGCCGCAAACGCCCGTATCAATGCGGCCAACGCCGGCGAGCTTTGCTGGATGCGGGCTGAACGGCAAACCCTTTCCCGTCTCGAGCCCAGTGGCTCTGTACTGTTCACCGTTCACACCTATACGCAACCCGTCGCGACGCTGACCCCGGCCCAGCTCAACAATCTCTACGGCGTTCTTCGCACATGCCCACCCGATATGCTTCGCTATAAGGGCATCTGGCCCTTCCACGGGCCATTGCTCGAATGGCTGGCCCGAAGAACCTAGCCCATGTTTCTGCTTTACTACTGCGATCAACACGATATTCCGCTCCCTCCGGGCCACAAGTTTCCGATGGAAAAGTACAAGCTCATCCGTCGTGAACTCCAACGCCATCCTGAGTTCCGATTCGCGCCTGGTCCTCAGGCTCGTCGCGAAGATCTCATCCGCGTCCACGACCCAAGCTACGTCGACGCCTTCCTTACGCAATCCCTGTCCCCGCAGGCCATCCGCCGCATTGGATTTCCTCAGGTGCCCGAGTTAGTCACCCGCACTCTTTCGAGCGTCGGTGGCACGCTTGCCGCCGCCCGACAGGCACTGCGGGATGGTTATTCCGGTGTACTTGCCGGAGGTACTCACCACGCCTATCGCGATTTCGGCTCGGGTTTCTGCGTGCTCAATGATATTGCGGTCGCCGCCCAAACCCTTCTCGATGAACATCTCATCCGTCGCGCCCTCGTGGTGGACCTCGATGTTCACCAGGGTGATGGGACCGCTGCCATTTTTGGAGGCCATCCCGCCGTGTTTACATTTTCCGCGCACGGCCGCCACAATTTTCCGTTCCGAAAGCAGGTATCCAGCCTCGACCTTGAATTCGACAACGGCGTCACCGATGCGGAATACCTCTCTCGTCTCGCTGCTGTGCTGCCCGGCGTGCTTGCTCAACCGGCCGACATCGTCTTCTATCAGGCGGGAGTTGATGCGCTCGCTACTGATCGCCTTGGAAAACTTGCTCTGACCCCACAGGGGCTGGCTGCCCGCGACCGTCTCGTCTTTGAGTCGGTACGCGCACTGGGTCTGCCGATTGTCGTCACGCAGGGCGGGGGTTACTCTTCACCCATCCACCACACGGTTCAAGCCAGTGCCGCGGTGTTCCGCATTGGCGCTCAAGTCTTCCGCGCCACGTAGCCAACACTCTCCCGCCCATCCCCATAGAGGCTCTTGGGCAAGTCGCGCCGACGAAACAGCCATGCCTTTTCCGTTACCAGTCCTGCCTCTTCAAACACTCGCCGAAGCGTCTCGTCGTCGAGCAGTTGAAGGCTCTTTGGAAGCTGTGCCAGCAGACGGTGTTGAGAAAACAGACGAGCGTTTTCGATCCAACCGGGCCACCTTTCCCCCGCCTCACGCCGCCGCGCGAACTCCTCGCCAAAAGCGGCAAAAGGTCCCAACCAGGGCGTTGCCGCGTGCACCCACACGGTGCCGCCTGGCTTCAACCAGCGAGCAATGTTGGCCGCTCCAATTTCCAACTGGCGCCCGGTCAGAAAGTGCAGGACTGAGGAAGCATGCACAGCGTCCAGACTTTCCGTCGCGAACTTCAGTTCCTGGGGGAATCTGCCTGCCACCATTTCGAGACCCAACGATTCACCGCCGCGCGCTTTGAGTTCTTCGAGGTCTATATCGTTGGCCAGTACTCTTGCGCCACGCTCCAGCGCTGCCAGCGCCGCCACGCCATGAGCACACCCGATATCCAGAACCAAATGACCTGGCTCACACGCTGCAACAAACATCTCGCTCAATTCGTTCAGCGTATTGGACGTCCATCCCATACGGTTGCGCGTCGGTTCCCGGCGGTGCGGTTTCACGGTGTCAGGGTCAACCAAACGCGGAATGTCTCATCCAGCCCATTCTCGGCAAAGCGCACTTCCCGCGGGGTGGAGTGCGGGTTGTAGGGGTTCTGCGTGGAGTTATCAAATTCGGCCTCAACCTCTACCATCGCCCCCTGTCCCAATGCCAACCCGGTTTGCCACCAGTAGCTCGCCATTACATGATGCTCAAATGGGGCAATCTCGAGAAGTGGCGCGGCACGCCCGCGCAGGCCTACCTTCACCCGGGTTGTCAGAAGTTGAAACACTGGCAGCATCCCAAGCAATTGTCCGCCCGATTCTAACTGGAGTTCGCCGCGTACCACCTGGCCACGTGCTCCGGCGGCAATCCGCAATGCGGGCTGCGTAAGTTCCCGCGCCCGCGCCCACCGGCGCGGCTCTTGCTTTGGGTAGTAGAGCGCCAGCCGCGTGAGGTCGCGCGCGGGGCGCAGGGTTCGTTTGAAATAGTGCAGTTCCACGAACAGCTTCTGTCCCGCCGGAACACGCCAGGCAACTCCTCGAGGCAACTTCAATCCGTTGTCACACATCGCCCAAGCGGTCAGGGCTTGCTGTCCCGCGTAGAGCACCGCATGGTGCAGGAGGTTCCGATTTGATGGTCGCAACTCGACACCGTCGAATATCAGGTCGGTGTCGCCCACCGGATATTCGAAGCGCACGATGTCGACTACTTTCTCGGCTGCCACCGTGTGCTCCCTGGGCTGTGACACCACGAGTGAAGGCTCGCCAAGGTCCCACTGCGGATGGCGCTTGGTCATTAACGCGGGGCCGCCTTCCTTCGCGCCACCTTCAGCCCATTTCAGCAGCAGGTCCCGAGCCCCGACTGGCAGTGCGCGATCCTGCAGCAATCCTGGAGCAGCTTTCTTGACCCGCCAAGGGGGCATCTTGGCTTCCTTGACATACCTGATGATTTCCGGGGCATACGCGGCTGCTCCTTCGTAAGTCGTGAAGTCGAAGGGGCCAACCTGTCCTGCCCGGTGGCAACGGTTGCAGTAGCGGTCGACCACGGGCCCTGCCTGTGGCCAGGTGACTTGCGCCAATACCGCCCATAGCAGCCAAGGGGTCATAGGTGTGGGATCAGATCTTCCATGCGGTCCAGCAACAAATCAGGGGGCACTTCCACGAGGCTTTCGGGTTGCAGCCCATAGGTCAAGCCCACTGAGTAAACGCCTGCATTCCGTGCCGTGAGAATGTCTACCTTTGAATCCCCCACCATTACGGTCCGTTCCGCCCCAACATTGCTTTCTTCCCGCAATGTGTGGATGCCAATCGGGTCCGGTTTCTTCGCTGCGAAGCTGTTTCCGCCATATACGCGGAAGAACCAGTTGCCGACGCCCAGCCCCTCCAGAATGATGTTGCTGATGCGAACCGGCTTGTTCGTCAGCACCGCCAAGACTGTGCCACGCTCGCGGGCGGCCTCCATCGTTGCGCGAGTGCCCGGGTACAGCCGGGTCTGATCCAGACAGTGCTCGTGATAGTGATCGAGAAAATACTTCAGCGCTGTTTCGACCTGTGATTCGCTTGCCTGTTCCCCCAGCGAGCGTCGAATCAGAACAGGCGCTCCATTGCCCACGTAGCTCGCCACTACTTCGCCCGGCAACGCTTCCATATCCATGTATGCGCGCGTCGCATTCACACTGGCAATCAGATCTGCCTTGGAATCAATCAAGGTCCCGTCCAGGTCAAATATCAATAATCCAGGGGCAGGGAAGGGCCTTACTGCTGCAGAATGCCCGGCGCCTTCTCGATAGTTTCTTGAATGGTCTTGTTCCACTTCTCTTTCAGTTTCGCGTAGTTCGTCTGGAATCCGTCGCGGATCTCCCGCGGAGTGAGGTAGACCAGGATGCGCGCTCCCTCCATCACATACGGAGCCAGGCGAGACTCGGACAATCCATTTGGTGCCTGGGTCCAGGTGAACGCTGTTAACACCATCACCAGGACACTGGCAATCAGGATCGCGCGCACCAGTCCGAACACGCCTCCGAGAACCCGGTCTACCCAGCCCAGCCCCACCTTCTTGAAGACCACGGCCAGCAGTTTCGCCAGCCCCAGCCCTACCAGTTGCACCACTCCGAGGATGGTCACGAAACCCAGGAAGTTTGCCAGGGTTTCTTCCTTGAGGTATGGCGCGTAGACCCGTGCCACTAAGCCGTAGAACCAACTTGCGAGAAGTATAGACAGCACCGTTGCCGCCAAACCGATCGAGAGCCGGAAAAAGCCTTTCCATACACCCGACCCCACCGAGACGCCAAAGATCACTGCCAGCACGATGTCCAGCCAGTTCATAGCGGGGGAAGTACCCTCCCGGTCAGAATCCGGTACGCCTCCTGATATTTGCGTGAGGTTTCCTGCGCCACTTCGTCCGGCAGTGCGGGCGCCGGAGGCTGCTTGTTCCACCCGATTCCCTCGAGGTAATTCCGCACATACTGTTTGTCGAAGGAGGGTTGAGCGCCACCGGGACGCCAGCTCTCACGAGGCCAGAATCGTGAGCTGTCCGGGGTCAATACTTCATCCCCCAGCACCAGCGTTTCTCCGACAAAGCCGAACTCAAACTTCGTATCCGCCAGGAGAATACCGCGCTCCGCCGCATAGGCTGCTGCCTTGCCGTAGATCGCCAGGGTCCGCTGCCGCAACTCCTCGGCCAGTTCGCGCCCCAGTTTCAGGACGACGTCTTCAAAGCTGATGTTCTCATCGTGTCCAGACTGCGCTTTGGTTGCTGGGGTGAAAATGGGTTCCGGCAGTTGACTCCCATCCAGCAAGCCGGCCGGCAACTGAATGCCGCACACCGCTCCGGTCGCGCGGTAATCCTTCCAGCCGGAGCCGCACAAATACCCGCGCGCCACGCATTCCACTTCCACCATGCGCGCCCGTTTCACCAGCATCGACCGTCCTGCGAGTTGTTCCGCGTGCTCCCGCAAATGCGCCGGATACTCCCGCCAGTCCGCTGTCAACAAGTGATTCGGCGTCAGATCCCGCAGGAAGTCAAACCAGAAAAGCGACAACTGCGTCAGCACACGCCCCTTCTCGGGAATGCCCGATCCCAGAATGTAATCAAATGCCGAGATTCGATCGGTCGCCACAAAGAGCAACGTCTCCTCATCGACAGCATAAACGTCACGTACTTTTCCGCGTACGATCAAAGGGACACCAGGCAAACTGGTTTCAAGAATTACGGGAGCCAAACTGTCACGTCCTCGACTCCCTATTGTCCTTCAACGGAGGGGAACATTTTGCGCCGATTCTGTTTTTTCACTCTGCTCGCTCTGCCCCTGTGCGCCGCGCTCACCGAGGCCCAGCGTGTTCAGGATTTCCAGGCGCTTGCCGCCATCTATGCGAAAAGTTATGCTCCCGCGAATTGGAAGCTGCTCGCTTTTGATCTCAATATCTTTTCTACGAGTGACTGGCTGAAGCGCGTACGCGCGGCCAAGAACGACCTCGAACACGTTCAGGTTCTGATGGAATATGCCGCGAGTTTTCAGGACACGCATACCCAAGTGACCATGCAGTCGAACTTTGTCGCGGACCTGGGATTCTACTGTGATCTCTACGATGACAAAATTTTGATTGACCTCATCGATCGTTCGCTTTTACCGCGCTCGGAGTTCTCCTTTACCGAGGGCGATGAACTCGTCAGCATCGATGGTCGTCCCGCCCTTGTCGTTGCTCGCGAACTGGCTCGGCTGGCCGGGTGGGGCAATCCTCGGGCTGCCTTGCGCTGGGCCGTTCAGGGGCTCACATTGCGTCAGCAATTCCAGTATCCCCACGCGGTAGACCTCCCCGACACATCGACGATTGTTATTCAGCGTGCCACCGGTGAAACCGAATCGATCCGGCTCGACTGGTACAAGTCAGGTCTGCCCATACGCGACCTGGGCATTGCCCCTTCCCCCTTCGCTGTCATTCAGGTTGAGCCTCTGGCTGTGGAAGATTTTCCAGATACCCCCAGTGAATCTCCCATCTGGCGCCAACGCTTCGGCCAGCGTCGCCAATCTCGTTTGCCACAGTCGCGCCGCTGGCTGTACAAGCCCAGCACCACCAACGCTGCTGGTTTGCGGCAACCCGCCGAAGCCATTCGCGGCTTTGGGCGCGCCACCCCACTTTGGGAACGCCCCGCCGGCTTCCAGCAACGTCTGGGGCGAGGCTTGAACGATGTCTTCTTCACTGGTACATACCAGTCTGGAGGACACCGTATTGGCTACATTCGCATCCGCGATTTTTCCTTCTTCAACAATTTCCAACTCAACCAACTAGCTTCGGAGGTGAACTTCATGAACACCAACACCGATGGTCTTGTCCTCGACATCATGCGCAACCCCGGCGGCTTTGATTGCGCTGTGGTGGAAGCGGCGGCCATGTTCATCCCCGGTGGCTTTCGAGTGGGCGGGGTGAGTGTGCGCCCCAGTCTTTCGTGGATCACCGATTACGACGCCGCCCTCCTTGACTCGCAAGCTTTCGGCGACCCCGACTATGTGATTGAGACCCTTCGCTTCCAGCGTGACCTGCTCATTGCTGCTTTCGTTGATGGCCGCGGTATGACGGGGTCCATCCCTTCTTGCTCACTGGACTTCCAGGACATCTCTTACCCCTTCGCTTACCGCAAGCCGATCATCCTGCTGGTCGATGATTTTTCCACTTCCGCAGCGGATGCCTTTGCGAGTCTGATTCAGGACAATCGCCGCGGTCCCCTGGTCGGCTACCGCACCAATGGCGCTGGCGGTAATGTAACTTCCACCAATACGGGAGGCTGGTCCGAGATGTCGACCACCTTTACCGAGTCTGTCATGCTTCGCGATCTCCCCACGGAAACTCCCGATTTTGGCCCCACGCTATTCATCGAAAACGTTGGGGTTCGACCCGATGTCACGCTCGATTACATGACTGCTCTGAATCTCAAAGAAAATGGGCGACCCTTCGTTCAGGAATTTACTCGCCTCATCGTTGAGCAAATCCGGGCCGCCCGTCCTGCGCAGTAGTGGTTAGCCGCGCGTCACCTTATCCCAGGTCGATTCCTTGCCGGAATAGATTGCCTCACGAGCCATCACGGCCGCCAGCGTTGATTCCGCGCCCCAAATGGCGGCGTTTTCCAGCTTGCCTGTGCGAGCGCCTTCGACAAATTCGTTGACGGCGTCAATCGTGATGTCGTAGTTTGTCGGCCACTCTTCGGCTTCCTTCTGCCCACGCCGCCAGACCGTGATGCCGCGCCGTGAGGTACGAACGGTTCCCTCGTCGCACATGAAAGTTTCGCTGACATCCTGAAATGCCTGCCCGGCGCCAAACTGGTTGGCGGAGAAACTGGCCACCAGGCCGTCGGCGTACTGGAAGGTTACCGACAGGGAGTCAAGGATGTTGCCTTCCTTGCGGATGGCCCGCGTGCCGTAACCAGCGGCGCGGACGGGGTTGCGATCGGTAAACCAGTGCAAAACGTCAATGTTGTGGCAGTTCTGTTCGGTAATGATGTCCCCGGACATGTCCTGGTAGAAATACCAGTTCCGGATCTTTTCTTCCTGACCTGAGAAGTTTGGTTTGTAAGCGGGGCCTGTTCCGAGCCAGGCGGCGCGCACCATGCGAATCTTGCCCAGTTGCCCGGATGTCACCAATTCGTGCGCGCGCCGGTAATCCTTGCCGTAGCGTTGCTGAAAGCCCATGGAAATGCGCTTGGTGGGGTCTGCCGCCCGCGCTGCCTTCAGGACGCGCTGGCAACCAGCAGCATCGACGGCAGCAGCCTTTTCCATGTAAATGTGCTTCTTGGCCTTTACCGCCAGCTCAAAATGCTCCGGGTGGTAAACGATGGGTGTCGCAATCAGCACGGCGTCCACATCGGAGGCCAGCAGTTCCTTGATGTCCTTGAACTCCTGAGCGCCAGCGTACTTGCTTCGTCCTGCTGCCAGACGGTCATCGTAAATATCGCAAATCTTCGATACTTTTGCGTACTCATTTTTCGCGAAGATTCCGCTCACGTACATGCCGCGATTGCCGCAGCCCACCAGCCCCAGACTTAACGCGGAGTTCGCTTGTGAGCCCCGAACTGTTTGCGGCGCGACGATGGTGAATGCCGCCGCCGCCGTCTGCAAAAACTTGCGCCGTTCTGTTTTGTTCTCCATATTGCTCTCGATTGTATCGGAAGCCGGACCCGGCCCGCGTATAGTAGAAAGTTAGCCGCCTTATGACATTCCGTCACGCCATTTGCAACGAAGCCTTCGACAAATGGGACTTCGCTGAAGCCTGCCGTACCATTCGCCGGTTGGGCTACGAAGGCATTGAAATTGCCCCTTTCACGCTTGCCGAGGACCCACTCGACATTACTCCCGCCCGCCGTGCCGAGCTCAAAGACATCATGGCCTCGGAAGGTCTCGCCTTTGTCGGTCTGCACTGGCTGATGGTCGGCCCCAAGGACGTCCATGTTACGTCTCCGGATCCCGTCCGTCGCAACCGCGGCTGGCAGCACATCCGCAAACTGATTGATCTCTGCGCAGACCTCGGGCCCAATGGTGTCATGGTGTTCGGAAGTCCCAAGCAGCGGTCCACCGAAGGTGGCATTTCCCGCGAGGAAGCCACCCGCAACTACGTTGATGGCCTCCGCGATGTCGCCCCGCAGGCCGAGCAGCGTGGCGTCACCATTCTCATCGAAGCCCTGCCTCTTGAGCAAACGGACGTTGTTCTCAGCCTGGATGAAGCCGTACAGCATGTCATGGCTATCAACTCGCCTGCCATTCGCACCATGTTCGATACGCACAACGCTGTCGATGAAGTGGAACCCCATGCTGATTTAATCCGCAAGCACTATGGGTTGATACGACATATCCACGTTAACGAGACTGATGGGCGTCACCCTGGCACTGGCGATTACGATTTCGTGCCGATTTTCCGAACTCTGGCCGATCTCAACTACCAGGGATGGATCTCCATGGAGGCTTTCGACTTCAGCCCCGGAGCAGAAACTCTCGCCCGGGAGAGTATCGAATACCTGAATCGCCGGATTGCGGAGGCGATTGCCCAATGAAGGCCGTAGTGACTGGGGGGGCTGGATTTATTGGCTCGGCGCTGGTGCGTGAGCTTTCTCACCAGGGCGTTGAACACATCACTGCCTTTGATAATCTCAACAGCGGTCACCGCCGCAACCTCGCCGGTGTGGATGATTGCGTCGAGTTGATTGAAGGGGACATTCGAGATTACGAGGCTGTCGAAGCTGCATTCGCTGGCGCCGATTATGTTTTTCATCTGGCTGCCATTCCCAGTGTTCCGCGAAGCATCAAAGATCCGATTCCCTCCCACGATGTAAACATCAATGGCACTTTTACGGTATTGCGTGCCGCTCAGAATTGCGGTGTGAAGCGAGTCGTCTACGCGGCTTCCAGTTCCGCCTATGGCGACACCCTCGTACTGCCGAAGGTGGAGACAATGGCCCCCAATCCGAAGAGTCCCTATGCCGCGCAAAAGCTGATGGGCGAATATTATGGCAGCGTCTTCAGCAGTTGCTTTGGGTTAGAAACAGTCTCGCTGCGGTTCTTCAACGTCTTCGGTCCCCGGCAGGACCCATCGAGCCCGTATAGCGGTGTACTGAGTCTCTTCATGAAGGCACTTCTCACCAAGGAGCCCCCCACCATCTTCGGCGATGGTGAACAGAGTCGAGACTTCACCTACGTGGAGGACGTGGCAGCTCTGGTCTGGAAAGCTGCCCTTGCGCCGAATGTTGCGGGACAGGTCTTCAACGCCGGAAACGGCAACCGCTATACGCTGAACGAAACCTGGGCGCTTTTGCAGGAGATATCTGGTGTTTCCTTGACCGCCAACTATGGTCCGCCCCGGGAAGGCGATGTCCGGGATTCACAGGCTGACACCACGCTCGCCCGACAGCACCTGCAGCACGAGCCGCGGTTTACCTTCGCAGAGGGGCTACGGCGAACTTTTGATTGGTATCGTCAGTCTCTGGCTTGAGCACCATGACCCCCAACGGCGGAAGCGTCAGGCTGAAACGCTGCGGGAGAAAGTGTGAAGGCACTGCTTCGGTCTCAATCAAACCTTCTGACATTACGCCGCTACCCCCATACTGCGGGGCGTCCGTATTCAGTACTTCGCGCCAAGCCCCTGCAACTGGCGCCCCCAAGTGATAGTTCTGCCGCACCACCGGCGTGAAATTGCAGACGAAGACCAGAAGATCCTTCCGGCTTTTGCCGTAGCGGATGAAGGAAATCACTGAGTTTTCGGTGTCGTGAAAGTCAATCCACTGGAAACCGGTGTAGTGGGAATCGACCTCGTAGAGTGCTGGGTTTTCGCGCAGCAACTGGTTCAGATCCCGCACCAGATTCTGCAAGCCTGCGTGGAACCCGTACTGGAGCAATTCCCACCGCAATGGTCGCTGTTCTGACCATTCCTCATACTGTCCGAATTCCTGCCCCATGAAGAGCAGTTTCTTACCCGGGTGCCCATACATGTAGGCCATAAAGCTCCTGACGTTGGCAAAGCGCCGCCACTCATCGCCCGGCATTTTCCCAATCAGGCTCGACTTCCCATGGACCACTTCGTCATGGCTGATGGGTAGAAGGTAGTTCTCGTTGAACGAGTAGAAAAGGCTGAAGGTGATGTCCTGGTGATGGTAGCGGCGGAAGAAGGGGTCGTGCTTGAAATACCGGAACATGTCGTGCATCCAGCCCATATTCCACTTCAAGGTGAAGCCCAAGCCGCCGAGGAATACGGGCCGAGTGACTCCCGGGAAATCGGTCGATTCCTCAGCCGCAGTGAAGGCGCCGTCCACGGCATGCGCCAGTTCGTTGAATTTCTGCAGAAAAGAGATGGCTTCGAGGTTCTCGCGTCCCCCGTGCACATTGGGAATCCACTCTTGCCCTTCACGCGAATAGTCCAGATACAGCATCGATGCCACTGCATCCACCCGCAGCCCGTCAATGTGGTACTCCTTCAGCCATAGCATGGCGCTGGAGAGAAGAAAGCTACGCACTTCATTGCGTCCGAAATTGAAGACCAGCGTGCCCCAGTCGCGTTGTTCACCTTTACGCGGATCATCATGCTCAAAGAGGCGCGTCCCATCGAAGAGAGCTAATCCGTGTGCGTCTTTGGGGAAGTGCGCCGGTACCCAGTCGAGAATGACTCCGATACCAGCCTGATGGCAGCAGTCCACAAAGTATTTGAAATCATCCGGCGTGCCAAACCTCGATGTGGGGGCAAAGTACCCCGTCACCTGATAGCCCCAACTGCCAGCGAAAGGATGCTCTGTGATAGGCATCAGTTCGATATGGGTGTAGCCTAGATCTTTCACGTAGGCCACAAGCCTGGAGGCCAACTCCCGGTAACTCAATGGCCGGTTATGTTCTTTGTGCACCCAGCTCTCGAGGTGCACTTCATAGATGGCCAGCGGCTCCTCAAGGATGTTCCCTGCTTTTCGTCTTTCCAGCCAGGCTGCATCTTGCCATTCATGCCCGGCGCTTTCCCAGACGACACTGGCATTGCGCGGTGCCACTTCAGCGTAAGCGGCGAAGGGGTCTGCCTTCATCTGCTGGTGCAGGTTCATCTTCGATCGGACGAAGTATTTGTAGATTTCGCCCCCACCCACTCCGGGTATGAACAATTCCCAAACGCCACCCTCGCGTGGCAGCATGGGATGCGAGTTCTTGTCCCAGTGATTGAAACCTCCGCAGACCTGCACTGACTCTGCATTCGGCGCCCAAACCGCAAACCGCGTTCCCTTCCGGCCCTCAACCGTAATCACATGCGCTCCCAGGCTGCGCCAGGACTCGTAATTCGTGCCTTCCAGAAACAGGTGCAGATCATGAGCCGACAAGAGTCCACTGAAGCAGTAGGGGTCTTCGATTTCCCGCTCTTCTTCCTGCCAGTTGACAATCCGCAACCGGTAATCCACTACGGAACCTTGCAGAATCGCCCGGAAAAAGCCTGCTGGGTCCAGCCGTTCCATCTCAACCGTTCCCGTGGCGGTAATCACCTCGGCCTTCTGGGCCTGGGGTAGAAACGCTCTCACCTCCCAGCTTCCCGGCTCTTGCTGATGCGGGCCAAGCACTTTGCGAGGATCGCCATGATAGCCATTGACGATCGCGTGAATCTCCCCGGGTTGCATGATAGTCATTATGGCAACTTCACAACCCCTCGCCGAGTTGCATGTCCATCTCGAAGGCTTTCTCGATGCGGCAGTGCTGTCCAGGATCGATCCTGAGCATTCTGCCGACGACTTTGCTGAATACCTGCAATTCGATTCATTCCCTGGTTTCCTCGCGGCCTTCAAGTATGCCGTTTGTCAACTGGAAACGCCTGCCCATTACCGGGTGCTGGCGCGCGCTGCCTTTGCCCACTTGCACTCGCAAGGTGTTGTGTACGCAGAAATCATCCATTCTGCTGGTGTTTGCCTCTGGCGGGGCATGGATAGCCGCGCCATTGTGGAGGCACTCCTGGACGAAAGCCGGCGAGCGCCCCTGACTGTTCGTTGGGTGCTTGATGGCGTGAGGCAATTCGGTCCTGCCCACTCTGTTGAAGTAGCTGAGCTCGCGGCGCGCTATGCCAAATACGGTGTCGTTGGCTTTGGGGTTGGGGGTGATGAAACCGGCTGTCCGGCCGCAGAACTTTATCCTGCCTTTCACCTGGCCGCCCGTCATGGGCTTCGCCTGCTGCCTCATGCCGGTGAAACCAGCACTGCAGAAAATGTATGGGATGCCCTTAAGTTGAAGCCAGACCGAATTGGCCATGGTATTCGCGCTGTTCAGGATCCCAGGTTGTTGGAGGAACTGGCTCGCCAGCAGATACCACTGGATATTTCCATCACCTCGAACGTGCTGACCGGCGCCGTTGCCGACTACGCCGAACACCCGCTAGCGGCCATCCTCGCTGCGGGAGTGCCAGTGACTTTGAATACGGATGATCCTGCATTCTTTCGCACGACACTAAAAGAGGAATTCCACCACGCAGCCGGCTTGGGTCTGACGGCCAGCCAGATTGATGAAATTCGACTCAACGCCTTCCGCTACGCCGCCGCGCCGCCGCCTGGATTTGTTTGACATCGCCGGTTGACAAGGGTGACTGCCGCTGCATGTCGGTGCGAACCTTTAATCGATCGCGATAGCGCTGAAAATATGCCGCAAAGTCGCCTCCGTACTCAAAGGAATACATGATGTCGGCATAGTTGCTGGTGTGCTGGGCGTCCAGCGCATGACCTGCCTCATGTACACAAGTCAGAAAAAGAATGACATCGCCGTAGAGTGGGTCCTGCGCCGCCCGGGCTGCCATTTCGGGACCCAGGCTGGCGGCGGTTGGATTCACCACGACTTCATTTACCCACCGACCCTTGTCTTCTACCCGCTGGCTTTGGCCATAGAGCCCGGATCTTCGCGGGTTCACCCACCGGAATCGAATCTCGGCTTCTTCTGCCGTCTTTACCTTCTGCACGGCAAAGCCGCCCGCCGCCGCCCAGTGCTCCACCGCCCACTCAGCCAACACGGATTTCTCGTGTTCTCCCGGCCAGTAGGTTATGGGGGCCTGTCCCAGGAGCAAAACTAACGCCCACATCATGGCTTCGTTTTCTCTTCCAGCAACGCGCGAATCACGCTCTCCAACTGATCCACCCGTTGCTGCATGTTTTCGAGGTCCTGCCCTTGCGGGTCAGGCAACTTTCCGTGCTCAAGGTCGTCCGCCATTTGCCCGCGCGTTCTCACGACTCTTCCTGGGATGCCTACGACTGTTGAATCATCGGGCACGGAGTGAACCACGACGCTGCCGGCCCCGATCTTGACGTTGTTGCCGATGGTAATGTTGCCCAATACCTTTGCGCCAGTGCCCACAACAACGTGGCTGCCGAGGGTAGGGTGGCGCTTGCCACGGTCTTTACCGGTGCCCCCCAGGGTGACGCCCTGATACAGGATGACATCATCTCCAATGACTGCTGTCTCCCCAATGACTACGCCCATACCGTGATCAATAAAGAACCGCCTGCCGATCGTCGCCCCGGGGTGGATTTCAATCCCCGTCAGGAAACGTGCAACTTGAGAAATCATCCTGGCCAACAATTTCAGGCCATGCCCATAACACCAATGCGCCAGGCGGTGCAGCAGAATGGCATGGAGTCCTGGGTAGCAAATCAAGACTTCGAGGACACTTCGGGCTGCCGGGTCCTCCCGGAAGATCACATCGATTTGCTCACGTACCGTGCGCACCATGTTCCTTCGATGCTACCAAGCCGTGGATCGTTGAACTTTCCTCTGGCATCGGATCTGTTTTCTGCTATTCTGTCCTCATGCCGGAAGGCTACCTGCCGATTTTCTTCCTTCTGGCCCTCGCAATCGCGTTTCCCGTCATCGCGCTGGTTGCAGCCCGCCTGCTTCGTCCTTCCGCACCCAATCCCGCTAAACTGGAAGCTTATGAGTGCGGTATCGAAGCGGAGGGCAGTTCCCGCGGCCGCTTTTCAGTGCGTTTCTACATCATTGCGATACTTTTTGTAATTTTTGATGTCGAAACAATCTTCTTATTTCCCTGGGCCGTCCGCTACAAGCAGTTGGGCTGGTTCGGGGTCGCGGAGGTGACGTTATTTCTCGCTATTCTCATTGCCGGCTACATCTGGGCTCGCAAGCGCAAAGCTCTCGACTGGGTTTAAGCGCCGCCGGCGGAAACAGGGCCAAATCATTTATGAACAAGATCGTTTTATCTTGCGGCCTGCTGCCGCTACTGTTTGCTCCTTCTCTTTACGGTCAGGCCAAATTGCGCCTTTCCGACACGGCTCTGGGTCCGATTTCGATTGCTACTGGCGCAAATGGACCGGCACAGACCATCGAGGCCTTCAATGCCGGATCTGGGACCCTTGCGCTTTCCTTTGCATCCAATGCGTCGTGGTTAACGGCGTCCGCTGGGGCTCAACGACCCTGCCAGATTGCCGTTCAGCAACCCGCCTGCATCCCGATCAATATCGCCCTGAGTACGGCTCCGCTGGCTCGCGGCTCGTATACCGGTGTCATCACTGTGCGGGACCCTAACGCAATTGATGCTCCCCAGACGATCACAGTATCCGTTCAAGTGGGCGGCGGAGTGCCGGACACTGTTTTCCTTTACACCCCTCCAAATGGCGCTTCTGACAGCTTTGCCTTTTCAACGAACTCCACTCTCACGACGGGTGTCAATACGTCTACTGGTGGCGACTGGCTCTCCATTGCCTACGAGGGGCAGGGCAGCTTCCGATTTGTCCAACCGTATCGCATTTCCGGCCGCCATCTTCCGGGAATGCCTCCGGGCACTTACAACGGCACGGTTCAAATTGGCGGCTCTGCCTTCGCCGGTGACAATAAAGTTGTCCAGACCCGTCTGGTAGTGACTACGCAGCCCATCGCCTTTGCGGGGCCAGAGCGCCTGAGTCTGAAAGTCCGCCAAGGTTCTGACCCCACAGTAGCCAATGTTGGCGTCGGGAATCGAGGCCAGGGCAACCTCGCACTCAGCGGCGCAACTGTCACTCTGGCCAACGGCACTGGCTGGCTGGCTGCTGCGGTTTCGACTTCCTTTACTGGAGTTGCCGTCACCTTCACGCCAGGAACGCTGACGCCCGGTACATATCGTGGAACCGTCAACATTGCGACAAACTCCGTGAATGCCCCCAGCCTCTCCGTGCCTGTCGAAATGGAAGTGGTGGCGAACCCCTTACCGACAGTTTCCGCAGGCGGCATTCTCAACAACGCGACTTTTGCACGCAACGACTCACTCGGTGTCGGTACGATCGCCGCGCTGTTTGGCGAGTTTCTTGCAGACGGCCTGACCGCAGCACCCGGTGCACCCCTGCCGACCACGCTGGGCGGGGTACGGGTTCTCGTTAACGGAACGGCTGCACCTCTCTACTTTGCTTCGCCTGGTCAGATCAATTTTCAGATTCCATTCGAAACACTAGGAGGAGACGCCATCATTCAGGTTGAGCGCAACGGGGTTGTGGGCAACCGCGCCAGCGCCAATATCGTTGCGGAGGCCGGCCGTATCCTGGTCTGGCCGGGCCTCCGGTACGGGATCATCGTGAACGCCGACGGCACGCTGCCGCTGCCTGCGGGCATACGCCTCGGCAATTTTGTCTCGAAGCCGGCGCGTGCCGGGGACTTCCTGGTCATCTACGCCATCGGCTTCGGCCGCACCAATCCCGCCGTTGCCACTGGTGCGGCTTCGCCCACCAGCCCTCTGGCACAGTTGTCCAATGTCCTTGTTCGCTTTGGCGTTCCTGGCATCTTTGACAGTTCCATTCCGGTTACGCCACAGTTTGCGGGATTAACCCCCGGGTTTGTTGGCCTCTACCAGATCAACGTTCAGGTGCCACAGGGAATTCCGGCCCTGGCCGAGTATGACCTCTCCATCGAGTACAACAACCAAGCCACCAACCGGGTCCTGATCGCTACGCAGCAATAGGTGCAAGATGACCGAGCGGCTCTACTACTTCGATTCCTACCGGACCGAATTTGAGTCGCCGGTGACTGCCATTCATGATGGCGGGCTAGCTGTTGAGCTAGCCCGCACTGCTTTCTATCCCACCTCGGGTGGCCAACCCCACGATCTTGGGTTTCTGAACGGTATCCCGGTCAACAACGTGGAGGAAACGCCCACTGGTCGAATTCTGCATCATCTTGCCGTACCGATACCAAGCGTTTCTGAGGTGACTGGCTTTATCGATTGGCCGCGCCGTATCGACCATATGCGTCAGCACACGGGCCAGCATTTGCTGAGTGCTGTGATGGCCGAGCAGTTCGGATTGAGCACGGTAAGCTTTCACCTGGGTGGAGAATACGCCACCGTGGATGTCGAGCCCCAAGCAATTTCCCCGCAAACCCTTATGGCTATCGAAGCGGCGGCGAATGCTCGACTGCTCGAAAACATTCCTGTTCAGATTTCTTTCGAAGATGCTGCCCAGGCAGCGAATTTGCGCAAAGCCTCCGATCGCAGTGGTCTGATTCGCATTATCACGATTCCAGGACTTGATCGCAGCGCTTGCGGTGGCACCCATGTGCGGCAAACTGGCGAAGTCGGGATGATCGTGCTTGGGCGCACCGAAAAGATTCGCCAGGCACTGCGAATCGAGTTCTATTGTGGGCCCCGCGCCCTCGCGTACTTGCACAACCGCGGGCAACATGCCGAATCCACCCTGGCTGCCACGCGTGAGAAACTCGCTGATAGCGACAAAGTCCGCCGTCGGGCATTGGTCGAACTAGCGGAGTTGCAGGGCCGTGTCCAGTACCAGGCCCTTTCCACCACGCACCCTGTCATATGGCGCTGTGAGGTTCCTGAAATTGGCGAAACGGACCGAGCTCGTGCCAATGCATTTCTTGCGGGGCCGGAATCCATCGTGCTTCATTTCGTGCCCAAGACCGGCACAATACTCTTCGGCGCACACGCTTCCACCGGAATTGATTGCGGCGATCGATTTAAGGCGATGCTGAAGGCGTTTCATGGCAAAGGCGGGGGGAATGCCCGGCTTGCCCAGGGCGCATTGACCGACCCGCAACAAATTGCCGCTGCTGTTGCGTTTCTGTTGCCAGGTTCCTAACCAGCCAACCCAACCATAGCCATGCCTGCCGCCAGCAGGGCAACCACAAGAAGCATCAAGCGTGAAGTGCCACTGGTGGCTTCTGCAAACTCCCGCCAAACCAACAGACCCCAAAGCGATGCCACCACGGCTGCTCCCTGTCCGATCACATAGCTGAGCCCAGGGCCCACCTTCGCCGCTTCCTGGGCCGCGGCGGCCGCTCCGTTGGCGCCCATCCCAACTGCCCATAGCATTCCCCCCATTAACCCCAGCCCATGCTGCCCAATGCTTCCTGTGAAATAAGCAAAAAAGGACACAGGCTCTCCCTTCACAGGGAGATTCATGAAATAGAGGTTGTAGACAAAGGTGGTTATCAGCACGCCGATCGAGAACACCAGCAGCACTGCAAACGGATTACTGAACCCCACTTCAGTCTCGGCACTCATAAGCATTACCGGATAAAAACCACCCAAAAGCAAGCCGGCGGCGAGTGCAAGCCAAACGCCCAACAATGCGCTAGGTCCCTTCGGCGTCTCCATTTTCTTGCGTCGAGCTCCCGGGGCTGAGTTCGCTAAAGCCTCTTCTGGTGGCATGGCAGCAGCTGCTGCCGCTGCTGCGGCCTTCCGGCGAACGGCACCCAACTGTCCTTGCGCTACTGCCGCCAAAATCAAAGCTAGAAAAACTACGCCACAGCCACCAAACACGAGAAGTGCATTGCCTGTCTGCTGCGCCATGGAGTTCCAAATCGCTCCCATAATGAATGCCAGCCCAATTCCAACGGGGAATGCCACGCTCATCCCCGACACATCGACCGCCGATACCAACAGCATGTTTCCCAGGTTGAAGATGCAGCCAGCGGCAAAAGCGAGAAAAATGGGCCGCTTCGCCACTAGCAGAAAGGAATCGGAGACCGAGAGGTCTGTGCCCATGGACCCTACGGTGAAAGCCATCCCAAGACTGGCTAGCAGCAAGCCCAGGGCGAAGTCCAGATAATACAGCTCAAATCGCCAACCACTCTTTTTGAGCGTGTTGGCCCAAGAACCCCAGCACAACACCGATAGAACAAGCAGCGCCATCGACATGGCGTAAGTAGTTGGTAGCAGCATAGATTATGGCAATGCCAAAAGCTTTAACCTACCACGTTGCGCCCCGTCCGGGGAACCCAGCCTATCGCGAGGACTCGGGCGACCTTGCTTCCTTGCGCATTCGGACCTCCCGGACGGCATAGATCCGGCGTCCCTGGCTCTCAAAATACGTACGCATCAACATTTCACCCAGCAATCCGGTAGAGAACATCATGAGGCCTGCCAGCAGGAGTAGTGCTCCCGCAATCATGAGCGGCCCGTGGTCGGCGACCAGATCGTTGCCAAGCAGTTTGTATACAAACAGGTAAGCCAGAATGACACCACCCAGAAAGGTACCCGCCAGTCCCAGGCTGCCGAAGAAGTGCATGGGACGCGTAAAGTAGGTCAGCAAAAACTTGATCGTCAAGATGTCGTAAAGAACGCGAAAGGTGCGGCCCAGTCCGTAGTGTGAATCTCCCGCTGCACGCGGCGTATTGCGGATGGGCACCTCTACGACTCGCGCTCCGTATAGGCGAGCGAGGGCCGGGATGAAGCGATGCAGTTCACCGTACAGGTTTACATCCTTCAGGATTTCAGACCGGTAGGCCTTGAATGTAGTGCCAAAATCGTGCAGTTTGACGCCGGAAGCCTTGGCCATCATCCAGTTTGCAATTCGCGATGGAATCTTCCGCGTGATGGCATTATCGATACGATGTTTTCGCCAGCCGGACGCAATGTCCCATCCCTGCTCTACTTTCTCCAATAGCGCCGGAATGTCTTCCGGGTCATGCTGGAGATCTCCGTCCATCGAAATGATCACCTCGCCCTGCGCCTCGTCAAATCCAGCCTGAAGCGCTGGGGTCTGTCCGAAATTCCGACGCAGCCGAATCACCTTCAAGCGCCCGTCCGTTTCGACGAGATTCGCGAGGAGATCAAAGCTGCGATCGGTTGACGCATCGTCCACAAAGATGATTTCGTAAGGCCGCTGCAGCCTTTCCATCACCGTAGTCAAGCGGTCATAGAGCGGAAGAATGGACGGCTCTTCGTTATGGATGGGGACAACGATCGAGATCATGTGATGAGATGTAACTCTGATTCCAGTCTAGCCGAGCCCCAAACATTTGCCCCGTCTTCCCCAACAACCCCTGGGCCTTGCCCTCCTGCTTGTGGTTTATCTTTCCATCGCTTATCTGGCGCCGCGGCCCGCTGGTGTCTCGCCCGAAGGCTGGCGTCTCTTCGCCATCTTCACTGCCACCGTCGTCGGAATGATTCAGCAACCGATCGCAGGGGGCGCGCTGGTTCTCATTGCAGTCATCGCCTCCACTCTCTTCGGTGGTCTCACGCTTCCTCAAGCGCTTGCTGGCTACTCCGACCCCGTCAACTGGCTGGTTCTCGCTGCCTTCCTGATCTCCCGTTCTCTTTTGAATACGGGACTAGCCCGCCGCATCGCCCTGTTCTTCGTGCGGCTTTTCGGCAGGACTTCCCTTGGCGTCAGCTATGCCCTGTGTTCGAGCGATCTGGTTCTCGCCACGATCATTCCTTCCAATGGCGCCCGTAGCGGTGGCGTAATTCTCCCCATCGTGCGTAGTGTGGCCGAACTCTATGGGTCCCGGCCGGGTGAGACTGCCCCTCTTATTGGGGCCTATTTGATGACCAGCGTCTACCAGGGAATCTGCATTGCTTCCGCCATGTTTCTTACCGGGCAGGCCTCCAATGCGCTTGCCGCCCAAATGGCCGCCAAAATGAGTGGAGTCTCCATGGATTGGTTCCGCTGGTTCCAGGCTGGTCTGGTCCCTGGAGTGACTGCGCTGCTCGTGATTCCCTGGCTCGTCAATCGCATCTATCCCCCCCGCATCCAACAAACCCCCGAGGCCGCTGCCTTTGCCAGTAACGAACTCCGCAAGATGGGCCGGCTATCCGCTCACGAATGGATTCTTTGCGTTGTCTTCTTTGGTGTTTGCCTGGCCTGGGGTACCTCTTCTCTCCACGGCCTGGATGTTGCACTCCCCGCCCTACTCGGTGTCGCCGCTCTCCTCCTGACTGGCGTCCTCACCTGGACCGACGTCAAGAAGGAAGAAGGCGCATGGGAGATCTTCATTTGGTACGGCGGCCTCATTAACCTCGCCAAAGCGCTCAATGCTACCGGCCTTCCGACCCTGTTTGCCCAAAGCGTTGGTGTTTCTCTGACGGGCCTGGACTGGTATCCCCTGCTATTGATCTCGCTTGCCGTCTACTTCTTCGCTCACTATGCCTTTGCCAGCATTTCAGCGCACATGCTCGCCATGTACCCGGCATTCGTTGCAGTCCTGATAGCCCAAGGCGCTCCCCCCGGCCTTACTGCCTTCAGCTTTGCGATTTTCACCAGCCTTTCGGCTGGCCTAACCAATTACGGCACCACTCCGGCACCCATGTTCTTTTCTCAGGGCTACGTGGAAATGCGAGACTGGTGGCGCATTGGCATTCTCTGTGCCATAGTGAACCTTTTCCTCTGGTCCACGCTTGGCTTTGCCTGGTGGAAGTGGATTGGCCTTTGGTAAATTCCCCTTTATGGTTTCCACCCTCCTGGCCCTCGTCTTCCTATCCCAGTCCGTCACCCATTCCGAAATTCCTATTCCCGCCTTTCAGGATCCCGCCACCTCCATCCCCATTACTACCTTTACTGGCGCCCGCCCCGGCAAGACGCTGGTCATCACGTGCGGTGTCCATGGCTTCGAATTCGTACCCATACTTGCTGCCCAACGGCTGCTCACAGAACTCAGCCCCACACAACTCACTGGACGGGTCATCCTGGTGCGTCTGGCTCATCCCGCCGCATTCGCGCGTCGCACACTGCATCTGAACCCCCACGACGGGCTCAACCTCAACCGGGTCTTCCCCGGCAGCCCCACCGGTTCCCAATCCCAGCGTATTGCGCACGCCCTCTCTGCGCTCATCGAGCAGGCCGACTATCACATCGACATGCATGGCGGTGATGGCAACGAACTCCTCGACGCCTTCGTCGGCACTTATGGGGGGCCTTTGGCCGCCACGCAGTTTCCCGCCTCCGACCGCATGGCTCGCGCCTTCGGTCTGCCACGCATCGTCGATTACCGTATGGAAACCTGGGAGCAAGTTAATTCCGGCCGCTCTTGCAATCGCCAAGCCGTCGCTGCTGGCAAGCCAACCATCCTGGTGGAAATCGGCCAGCAGGGCCGCGCCGAAGCATCCGAGGTCGCTCTCGCAACCCGTGGCGTGCTCAACGTCCTGCGCGCTCTGGAGATGCTTCCTGGCGCCCCGCTGCTCAATCGTCGCCAACCCTTACGCTATGACGGCACCATCGGGGTTTCCTTCACGCGTACGGGCATCTGGTACCCTGCTGTTACTCCGGGCACTGCTGTTTCCGCAGGGCAGACTTTGGGCGTGGTACGTTCCCTGGTGGGGGAGGTTGTGCAAGAGGTGAAGGCGCCGCAAGCGGGGGTGGTGCTCTATATGACCTACGCTCCTCCGGTCAATGCCGGCGAATCGGCGGTCACCATTGCCCGGCCCCAACAAGCGCCAAAGAAGTGAGACGTTGGGGCCAGGCCGGGTTTACTGCTGAATCCAAATAAGAATTAGACGGGTTGCGTCGCGTAATGCGACATCATCTCCTGCATGTGGTCTTTCAGCGCGAGCTTGATTTTCTTCAACCTCGCTTCCTCGGCCAGTTCGGCTTCGCTCATATGGTGTTTTGACTCCAGCTCATCAAGAAGCCGTGCGTATTCCGAATGCTGCACCGCGAGGCGGCGAAACTCCGGGTCCAGGGTCATGAGCTGGGTCTTGATTTCTTCTTCGTTTAACAACATCATGGATGGTTCCTCCTTTGGTGAACTCCACGGGGCAAGCCGGTTTGGCCTGCCTTGCTGCCCCCATTCCTAACACCATTTCAAGTGCGTTACAACCCCCAACGCATCAATACCGCGGTTTCTCCATCGCCGTAATAGCCCCGCCGCCGGCCCACCTCCACAAACCCCAGCTGCTCATAGAGGGCGCGCGCCGCCGCATTGCTTTCCCGTACTTCAAGATGCCACACCGGCGCCTCGCGCCGTGTCTGCAGGATCAGCGCCCGTCCTACGCCCTGACGCCGCCATTCCGGACGCACTTCCACATGCAGCACTTCGCCTTCCCCCGCCGTCACCCGGTAGGTGAGATAGCCAATCGCTTGCCCTGCTGTCTCCGCCACCCAAGCCGGGTACGCCAGCCACTCTCCGCGCTCCGGCGCCTCTCCGGGCGCTGCCGCTCTCAGTTGGTAATTTGTCGCCACGTCTCCCGCTGCCTCTTTGCCAGTCTCGCACCGGCGCTGCCCGTCTCGTTCCTAGCTCGGCCCCTGCGTTGCTTCCTCTAAGTGGATTGTGTAGGCTGGAACCTATTGAGTATGTGGAAGTTTTTGATCAAACTCTCTCTGGTGGCAGCTAATGCTGCGTTAGCTGCCTCTTCGGAAAGTCAGCTTGACAAGGTGAGCCTGTATTTTGCCGCCAAAGAGTACTCACTTGCCTTACAGGCCTTGACCCCACTCATGAAGGAGTTAATGTCTGACACCTCTTCCGGAGGGTCTCGCCTGCCCAGTCCGGAAGCCATTCGTGATTCCATCAAAACAGACCCTGCCGGCGTATCCGCGCTCATCGGCCAATTGCGCAATGAATTGCAGCGCAACGAGCGGGCTGAAGCGCTGAAAACCGGTTATGCTCTCGGTTTGTCTTTGGCTGCACTCAAGAATTCGCTGCCAGTCACTACCCAGTTGCGGTCTGACCAATTGCAGGCGACTGCCCCCGCAGGCACCCGTCTCGCAATTGTACAGTCCTCCGCTTTGCTCATCTCCACTTACAAAGCCGGCAATCTGTTGGAAGCGCAGCGGTTGGCTGAGGATGTTTTGCGCCATGCGCCAGCTCATCCGCAGACTTCGCGTTTCGTCCACAACGCCCACACCGTGCTCGGCTTGATTGCCTGGCAAAGGAACGATCGCGAACTCGCAGTCCAGCACCTTCGCCAATCCATCACGGAACTAAAGCCGGAGACCTCGGTTAAGCTTGGCCAACCCAGCTTTGCCTTGGCCGAGGCCCTGCTTGCTGGGGGCTTGCGGCAACCGGTACTCGACTTTGTCGATGGCGCAATTGGATTCCCCGGTTGGGAGACCGCCAAAGAGAAACTGAAAACCTACCGGTCCGGCCTAGTTGCAGGCTCTCGATCTTCCTTTGCTCCTGATCACTTCTTGCTCTTCTAGTTGAGACTCCGCCCCACGCGCCCCCAGATTTCCTCCTGCCGCTGCGCGATGGCCCGCCAGTCAAACCGCTCCTCAGCCAACTTTCGGGCCCGTTTCGCAATGCGACTGCGAAGTGATCCATCGCCCAGCAAGCGCACAGCGGCCTCCAAGTAGTGCTCTCCGCTTTCTGCCACCCACGCTTCCTCCCCGTGCCGCAGGTCCAGCCCGTTCACCCCGCTTGGCGTCGCCAGCACCGCCCGCTGCATCGCCAATGCCTCCAGGGCTTTGATGTTCGTGCCGGCCGACACCGGCGTGGGTATCAACACCAGATTCGTCGCCTCATAAAGCGGTTTCACGTCCCGTACAAACCCGTGCAACCGCACGCCGTCCCCGGCCCGCAAACCCGGCAAATACAACTCCGCATTCGGTCCCAAAACAATATCCAGCTCCGCTGCTTTGACCCTTTCCTTCACCTGCGGCCAGAATTCCTCCAGCAAATACCGCACCGCCAGCGCGTTCGGATAATGCCGGACGCTGCCCACAAACAACATTTTCTGACCCGCTTGTTCTGGCCCCGGCTGGAATCGCTCGAGGTCCACCCCGTTGGCCACTACTGTTCCGCCCACCGCCCGGCGATCCTTTTCGCTCATCACCACCACCTCACGAAACCGCTTCAGCGCCCGCCCCTCAAACCACTCCCACCGCTTCCAGTTCCACCACGCGCCCCAGCTTCCAGTTCGCTGGTATTCCTGCCCGGCCAGATCCATCGTCACGTCATGCTCCACCAGCACCTCCCCGCCATACCCGGCCAGGCACGTGAACTCTGTCTGCAGCAAGTCCCGCTCCAACTCTCCCAGCGCCTCCCACATCGCCGGCGTATCATACTCAATCGCCTCGGCAGGTCGCAGACTGGCCCACCGCAGCCGCCGGAATTCCGGCTTACGCACCACCCGCACAGAACAGCAGATTTCCGCCAGCGGACCCAGTTCCACTTCGTCCCGGCTCTCCCGGAACGCCAGCAGATGCAGGTTCCAGCGCTCCGCGCTCACCTTCAACAGGTTGTAGATCCGCACCGCACCGCCGTGACTCAACGGCCAGGGCAAGTAGGGCGACAGCACCGCCACTGTCCGCTTGCTGGCATCCCAAGCCCGCCCCTCATACCGCTCCACCCCAGCGAAGTGAACGCTCTCGTCCCGCCACGGCATCAGCCCCAATTCGCTTACCGGCCAGCCGTGCCAGAACCGCCACGACCGTAGGGGCCGCCGCGCACTCAGGTGATAGCGGTCGCCCCGTAGGTCATAGCCCAACAGCCGTCCCGGAGCCAGCGCCAGGGCTGCCCACGCTACCTGCCGGTCCGCTTCTCCCCCCAGCAGCACTGCTGTGTGCGCTATCGTGCCGGGAGGATACTCGCGCATCAGCCTTAGCCACAGCTCCCCAGTTGTCTCCCCAGGTAGCCGTTCTTCCTCGCGGTGTTCAAAGCCGGGCAGGATCTCTCGCAGTTCCCGCCGCATCGCCGCTACCCGCTCCGCCGGGCCATTGGCGAAGCTAACGACGTAGCGCCGGCGCCCCATCGCTCTTCGTCCATTCCAAAATGGCGTAACCCAACAGGGGTGGAAACGCGATGGCCACACAGATGGGCGCAAACCCATACTGGTCCGCCACCCGCCCGATCAACGGCGACGCAAACAGCTGCAGCAATCCATAGCCACTCGTCAACAGCGAAACTGCAAACGCCGCCCGGCTGCCGCCATACGCGTCCAGCGGCATCGTATAGAGGTTCACGCTCGCCGCTGACGATGCAAAGTAGCTCAATGAAATCAGCCCCACCGCCACCCACACCCCCGGCGCCAAGGGCACCAGCGCCGACAGCAGCATGCCCAGCGCGCCAAACAGATACACGCGCCGCCGGGCATTGAGTGGCCGCCATCCGCCGCGGATCAGCCGCAGCGACGCATAGCCACCGGTGAACGAACCCACCAGCGAAATCGCCTGCAAGACTGGCGCAAGGCGGTTAGCCTCCGCCACACTCATGCCGTAAGTCCGCACAAAGTAGTGGTTGGTCCAACTGGTCCAGAAAA
>VFQU01000677.1_pt1 | contig 26304 bp, 26 predicted proteins | sample 3512311 | NCBI WGS metagenome assembly VFQU01 (sample SAMN10412377, study PRJNA504923) | tailings metagenome | isolation source: Relicate 3 Philex TSF3 active mining site | place: Philippines: Tuba, Benguet | collected 2017-08-29
GGGTCCCTCAGCGGGCCGCCAGCCGCCGCCTGATCGTCCGCGGGTGGTTGGCGGCCCGCGTCAGCACCACCCCGCCGTACCGGACGCCGCCGAACCGGACGCGGCTCGCGACCGCCAGCCAGGCGCAGACGGACCGCTCCAGCACCCAGCACGGCGCCAGCAGGGCGACGTGCGCCGGGACGACGGCGTCCGCCCCTCCACGTCGGCGCCCGGCCTCGGCGAGACCCACCGCCGCGAGCGCGAGCCCGGCCGCCAGGCGGCCGCGCGCCGCCCCCGGCGTGGCGGCGAGCGCCGGCAGGACGGCGAGGGCGGCCGCCATGCGCGCCGGGCGCGCGAACTCGTCGTACGCCTGGCGCACCCGCTGCGACAGGAAGTGGCGGGTCGTGGGTGGACGCCGCCGCACGAAGAGGTCGGGCGCCGTCACCACCGTCCCCCCGGCGGCCGCGACGGTCCGCATGAGCTCGAGGTTCTCGAACAGCACGTCGCCGTCGTAGCCCCCCATGCCGAGGAAGGTGGCGCGGCGGACGGCGAGCGTCCCCGGGAAGTCGCCGCCGACGGCGCGGTTCACGAGGCTCCGGGCCATGTCCCAGCGCGCATGCCAGGGGAGGGGCGAGAAGACGTTCTGGGGGCGCACGAGGTCGGCCCGGTCGAGCAGGCCGGCGACCCTGTCGAGCCCGTCGTCGTCCCAGCGGACGTCGTCGTCCGCGATGACGACGTGCGCGTGCCGCGCCTCGCGCACGCCGGTGATGACGCCGTTCACCTTGCCCGACGCGAACCGCAGGTCCCGGTGCGGGCGGACGTGGCGGACGACCCCGCTCCAGCGGGCGTGGTGGGCGCGGAAGACGTCGTCGGGGGAGCCGTCGACGACGATGACGTCGGCGCGGCGCGCGACGGCGGCGAGGTAGCCCGTCAGCTCGTCGAGGTCCTCGCCGCCCCGCCACCGGATCGGGAGGACGTACGAGAGGGCACCGCCCTCAGACGGGGACACCGGCGAGGCTCCCCGGGTGCGCCGGGGGCGACCCCTCGGCGCGGCGCAGCGACGACGCGCCCGCCCCCCACGCGTCCATCAGGCGGCGCGCGAACGCGGCCTCGAGGGCGATCACGGCGGCCGCGCCGAAGACGATGTCCCCCGCCAGGGCCGGCTCGTCCCGGGCCAGCCCCCCCGCCAGGTCGTGGGCGGCGATCTGCTCGTGGACGGCGTCGGCCTCGACGTGCTCGTCGTAGAAGGTCGTCGCGTCCTCCCCGAACCCGAGGCGGCGCAGGGCCGCGCCGTACCGTCGCATCGGCTCGGACGAGGTCATCTCCAGGACCGCGAGGTGGCCGACGACGGCGCCGCGCGTGGCGCGGTGCAGGCCGAAGAGCGACATGAGGTTCACCATCGCGAGGGTCGCCCCCGGCAGCCGGTCGATGTGGGCGTTCGCCGCGTCGTCGAGGCCGAGGGCGCGCATCGCCCGGGCGAAGAGCGCCGCGTGCACCCACTCGGGCCGGCCGCCGCCGTACTCGTCGGCCTGGATCTCGACGAGCGCCGCCTTCGGCCCGCCGGCGAGGCGCGGGATCGCCCACGTGTGCGGGTCGGCCTCCTTCAGGTGGTACGCCGACCGGTGCTGGACGAACTCCCGGAACTCGTCGAGGGTCCCCTGCCGCGCGAGGTACCGCGAGAGCGAGGGCCCGTCGTCGGCCGCGACCATCCGGGTGATCTGGGCCGCCACGTCCGCCTCGGGCGGCGGCGCCGGCACGGCGAGCGACAGGGCCCGGCGCATGCGGCCCTCGAGGTCGGCGCGCAGCCGCAGCAGCGACGGGTCCCACTCCCAGTCGTCGTCGACGTCGTCCCACGAGCGGTAGTGCAGCTCGTACATGACGTAGAGCGCGAGCGGCACGTCCTCGCCCGTGAGCGGGTCGTCGCCCGCGAGGTACGGGGGAGGGCCGATGTCGTGCGCGGGGCGCGGGAGGGCCGCGATCACGTGGTCGCTGATCGGTCCGCGGGGGGAGGGGAGTCGCATGCCGGGCAGCTCCTGACGTGGGGCGGGGGCGGCTCCTACCCACCTGCCGTCGTGCCACACCCCCCGGTGGGAGACGTGCCACCGGGTCCCCCGTCCGCGCGCACCTCGCGCCGGCGCCCGGAGGCACCGGGGGACCTGCGCGGTTTCCCCCGGCGCCGCCGGCGCCCGGAGGCACCGGGGGACCTGCGCGGTTTCCCCCGGCGGCGCACGGGTACGGGTCGCAGTCCGCGCAGCCGCGCGTCGAGGTGACCACACAGGAGGACGAGATGGACGCGACACGGAAGGGAGAGGCGGTGCGGCCCGCCGGGGTGCCGATGGTCCCCATGCCGCAGCTGCGCCCCCACGAGGGCGGCGCCACCGGGGGGGACGCGACGGCGGGGCCGGCCGGCGCGCTCGCCGACGAGGCGCGTGAGGCCGGGGGGCAGATCGCCGGGGACGTGCGCGCACGCGCGCTGTCCGAGGGCGACCGGCGCACCACCGAGGCCGGGGAGCGGGTGGCCGCCGCGGCGGGCGACGTCCGCGGCGTCGCGGAGCACCTCCGCGGCACCGGCCGCGAGGGTCCTGCGAAGGTGGCCGACGAGGCCGCCGAGCGGATCGAGCGCTTCGCGGCCTACCTCCGCGAGACCGACACGGCGACGATCGTCGCCGACGCCCGCGACCTCGGCCGCCGCCAGCCGGCGGTGATCGTCGCCGGCGCGGCGGTCGTCGGCATCCTCGCCGGCCGCCTGATGAAGGCCACGGATCCCGACACGGGGGAGGCGCGCCGATGAGCACGCAGCAGAGGATGCGCGAACGTCCCATCGGGGACCTCCTCGGGTCGTTCGCCCACGAGACCACGACGCTGATGAGCCAGGAGATCGAGCTGGCCCGCGCCGAGATCGGCGTCCAGGTGAAGCGGGCGGGCACCGGCGCCGGGCTCTTCGGCGCGGCGGCGGCGCTCGGGTTGCTGGGGCTCGGCGCCCTGACGGCCTGCGCGATCGTGGCGCTCGCCCTCGTGATGGACGCGTGGCTGGCGGCGCTGATCGTCGGCGCCGCACTCCTCGTGGTCGCCGGCGTCGTCGCGCTCATCGGCAGGTCGCGCGTCCGGCAGGTCGCGCCGCCGGTGCCCGAGCGGGCGCTGCGCAGCGTGCGCGAGGACATCGACGCCGTCCAGAGTGGCGTGCGGTCCGGCAGGGACGACGACGAGGAGGTGCACCGTGGCGCGTGACATCGCGGAGATCCGGCACGACATCGAGGAGACGCGCGCACGGCTCCGGGACACGGCGGAGGCGATCGGCTGGAAGGCCGACGTCCCGTCGCGGGCCCGCGACGTGCTCCGCGAGACCGCGGGCGTCGTCCGGGAGCGCATGGCGTCCGGCGAGCACACGACCCCGCGCGGTGGCGGCGGACCGTCGCTGGCGCAGCGGGTCGGCGCGGTCGCCTCGTCGGTGACGGGAGGGGTCGGCTCGGCCGCCTCCTCGGTGACCAGTGGGGTCGGCTCGGCCGCCTCCTCGGTGACGAGCGGGGTGGGCTCGGCGGCGTCGTCCGTGACGGGCACCGTCGGCTCGGCCGCCGCGTCCGTGAAGGACACGGCGGGGTCGGCGTCCACGTCGGCCGGGGACGTGCGCCACGCGGTCGCCGACCACCTGCCGGCGCCCGCCGATGCCCGCCAGGGTGCCCGGCGACTCGCCGGGACGGCGAAGGCCAACCCGCTCGCGCTGGCGGCCGGCGCGCTCGCGCTCGGCGCCGTCGCCGGGCTGATGCTGCCGTCCACGCGGGTGGAGGACGAGCGCCTCGGCCCCGTCGCGGACGACGTGCGCGAGAAGGGCGCGGACATCGCCCACGAGGCGATCGACACGGGCCGCGACGCCGTCCGCTCCGTCACCTCGGACGACGCGTCCGCGGAGGCCTCCGCCTCCTGAGGTCGCCGACGTCCCCGCCCCCCGATCCGGGGGCGGGGACGACGTCGCGCGCCGGCAGGGTCCGGCGCCCGCCCGCAACCCCCCGCGGACGTGCCGGGGCCCGGGGGCGGGCATAGACTCGGTGACATGGGAGGGGAGCCGCCGCGCCGGAGCGTCGGGAGGGCCGAGCAGTCCTCCGAGGCCGACCCCGGCGGGCCCCGCCCGCCGGCGGCCGTGCACCCCGTCGTCGCGGTACAGATGGCGATCGGGAACGCCGCGACGGCGCGGCTCATGCGCCAGCCCGCGCCCGGGGGCGGCGGGCGCCACCCGCTCGCGCCGCCGCCCCACCCGCTCGCCGAGCCCCCCGGCCTGCTGACGGTCAACGAGGACGACCGGCCGCTCGTCCTCGCCGACACGCCGCCCCCGATGCCCGCCGACACCGCGGCGAAGCTCCTCGCGGTCCGGGCGACGCTCAGCAAGGTCCCGCCCCTCGCGGAGAAGGACGCCGCCACGCTCCGCACCGCGATCCCCGGCGCGCCGATCCTCGAGCTCATCGAGCGGCGCGACAACCGCCGCGGGTGGCTCGAGAACTACCCGTCGATGGTGACGTCGATCTCGCCGCCCGCCGGGCAGCCCGACGAGTCCGTCGCCTACCAGCTCCACTCGCTCCACCAGACCGCCGAGGCGTACCGCGCCGAGCTGCCCGAGATCCAGGCGAGGATCGACGCGCACGTCCAGCGCGCCGGGGTGGGGAGCGAGACCGAGCTCGCGACGCTCGTCGGGGAGACGTTCCCCCGGATGTTCGTGGAGCGGGCGAAGCTCATCGCCCTGCGCCAGCTCGACGACAACCTGCGCATCGCCGAGGAGGAGGGCGCCCGGTACGGCGTCGCCGCGAACCCCGGCGGCATGTACGGCGGGGCGACGTTCGGGGGGACCCCCGACTACATGGCGGGGCCGTCCGACCCGCTCGACGTACGGTCCCTCCGCGACGCCGCGTGGGAGCTCCTCGCCCTCCAGGCGAAGCGGGAGGAGGCGCAGGTCAAGGCGGGCCGCCTCATGCGGATGGAGGACGAATACGACGCCGCCCAGAAGGGCGACCCCGACCCCGGGGGCCGCATGGGCCTGCCCATCGCCATCGAGGCGGAGGCCGCCGGCCGGGCGCGCCTCGGCCTGCGGCACCCCATCCTCTTCCAGGCCGACCCCGCCGTCATCGCGAACGCCACCGACGAGCAGCTCACCGACCACGTCCTCGGCAAGGTCCAGTCGCTCCGCCGCGACATCCTCGCCACCCAGGAGAACATCCGCGACGACGACCTCGAGATCTGGAACCTCCGCGGCATCGTCGACCTCACCCGCCTCGACCTCGGCGTCGCCGACGACTCGCCCCTCGTCGGCGCCATCGACGCCCACATCGCCGCGGCGAAGGCCGACGACGGGATCCTCAGCACCGCCCTCACCGCCCTCCAGATCACCGCCGGCGTCATCGCCGCCGTCGCCAGCGGGGGCCTCGCCCTCGTCGCCGGGGGCGTCGCCCTCGGCGTCGGCGCCTACCAGGTGTCCGAGGCCGTCGAGGACTACATGGTGGAGTCGGCCGCCGAGAACGTCGCCCTCGACCCGACCATCGCCGACATCTCCGTCAACGAGCCCGCCATCCTCCCGATCGTCGTCGGCGTCCTCGGCATGGCGCTCGACGGCGCGGCCGTCGGCAAGGCCATCATCGCGCTGCGGGCCCCCGCGCGCGCCCTCGTCGCCGGCGGCGACCTCGGGGCGTTCTCGGTCGCCGCGCACAAGGCGCTGCCCGCCGCCGAGGCGGACCGCCTCATCGAGCGCGCCGCGCTCCTGCCCGAGGTCGTCGCCCGCGGCGCCGTCGGCCGCGGCGCGGTGGCGGGCCACCACTGGACGCAGGAGGAGATCCAGACCCTCTTCGTGCGGGCGTTCAAGCGCCCGGGCCCGCCCGCGGACAACATCGTCGTCCACCAGAGCCAGGCCGCGTTCGACCAGGTGCGCATCTCCGCCGGCATGCCCGAGAACACCTTCGGCTTCTACATCCCCGCCGCCGCGGACCAGGCCGCCGGGGACGCCCTCCACGCGATGGGCGTCCTCCACCTCCCGCCCCGCGCGACGACGCTCACCGTCATCCACGAGTCGCTCCACATGATCGGCGACGCCTCCGGGGTGCCGGCCCTGCTCGGGCGCTACGTCGACGAGGGGCTCACCGAGCTCCTCGCGCGCGAGGCGTTCGGCCCCGAGGCGGGGCGGTTCATCTACGAGGGCAACATGGCGTTCGTGAAGATCCTCCGGGACGTCGTCGGCCGCGACGCCCTCGAGGAGGCGTTCCTCCACCGGATCTGGCAGCCGCTGCGCTCGGCCCTGGAGGCACGCCTCGGCGGGAGCGCACCCGTCAGCCACATGTACGCGCTGCTGCGGCAGGTCGGCCCGGACGGCCAGAACGGGCGCCTGCTCGACGAGGTCATCGGGATGCTCCACCCGGGGTCCGCCACCCCCTGACCGGGGCGGGGGAGGGTCCCCGCGAACATGCGTGCGCCCCGTCACGGTTGGTGACCGGGCCGACCGGGGAGGATCGGCCATGAGCGACGCCCCGCAGCGACCGACCACCTCCCACCTCCACCCCGGGGACGAGGTCGAGCTGCTGCGCCGCGTCGCGATCCGCCCCGAGAGCGTCATCACCTGCGAGCCCGGGGACATCGCCACCGTCGAGGTCGTCGGGGACCGCGGGTGCCTGGTCACCCTCCACGGCATGGGCATCGCGGTGCCGCACACGCACCTCCGGCTCCACCACTCCGCGAACCGCTGACCCCCCGGGGTCAGCGCGGCCGGGGGCGGGCCCGCGGCAGGAGGTAGGGGAGGGGGTCCACGGCGCGACCACCCCGCCGCACCTCGAAGTGCAGGTGGACGCCGCGCGCGTTCCCCGTCGCGCCCATGCGCCCCACCACCGCGCCGCGCGCGACGGGCCGGCCGGGTGCGACCCCGGTCGCCGAGAGGTGCGCGTACGCGGTGCGCAGGCCGTCGGCGTGGCGCAGCACCACGATGAGCCCGTACCCGCCGTGCGCGCCGGCGGAGACGACCACGCCGTCCGCCGCGGCCCGCACCGGGGCGCCGCTCGTCGCTCCGCCCCCGATGTCGACCCCCTCGTGGGCGCGCCCCCACCGGGGCCCGAACGGCGACTCCAGCGGCCCCTCCGCCGGGCGGCTCAACGGCCGCTCGACGTCGCGGGGCACCTCGCGCCGTGACGCGAGCCACCGCGAGATGTCACGCCACCGCCGCCGCTGCCCGTCCGTGCGCGCCGCCGGCCGGGCGGGGAGGCGGCCGAGGCCGAGGCGCGCCACGTGACGCACCGCGGCCCCGCGGGTCGTGGCGCCCCCCGGGCGGGCACCCGCCGCGTCCGCGACGCGGGTCCGCACGGCCTCGCGCCGGGTCGCCAGGAACGCCGCGACGTCGGCGAGCGCCCGGACCCGGTACGCCATCTCCTCCGGGGCGCCCGGCAGGGCACGCCGTCCCTCGCGGGCCAGGCCCAGCTGGACGGCGCGGCTCTCGGTCCGCGCCTCCAGGGCCCGGATCGTCGCGGCGACCGCCGACGGGTCGGTGCGGGCGCGCTCGACGAGCGCCGCGATCGGCTCGGACGCCCCGGCGGGCTCCGGCGGGGCGGCCCCGGCGACCGCGACGGCCGTCAGCGCGATGGCGAGGGCCGCCCGGATGGACGGGGTATGTCCGATCGCGCCACCCTAGGCCCCCGCACGGGCCCCGCCCGGTTGCGGGTTCCGCCGGGACCGCCGGCGGAGCCGGGACCACGTTGCGGTGGGGGTGCATCCGGGGCGGCCGCCAGACTGGTTCCATGGACGTCTGCCCACTCTGCGGAGGCGCGCTGATCGACATCCGCGCCAAGGCGGTCTGCTCGGCGTGCGGGCGCATCTGCGAGGGGTGCTGCGAGGGCGCGCCCGACGCGTCGTGCCCGCCCGCCGGGGTCGGCCGGTCCCCCGCCGCGGGGCGCAACGGCCCGGCCACGGCAGGGGAGGGGCGCTAGGGTCGGAGGGCCGGTCCGCCCACCGTCCCCGGGATCCCGCTGCCCCCCTCGCGTCCGCCCAACCTGCGCCTGCTCGCGTTGATCGCCTCGGTGGCCGCGGCCGTCGCGGCCCTCTCCCTCGTGCTCCTCGGCGTGGCGTCGCGCGGGGGTGACGACAGCCGGTTCATCGCCCCCGAGATCACCCCCTCCCGGCCCGCGCCCGCGACGACGGGGACCGGGTTCGACGGCCGGCCCGTGTCCGTCCCCACCTCCGGCCGCCCGGCGCTCGTGACGTTCCTGTTCGCCAACTGCCCCGACGTCTGCCCGACGATCGCCGCCACCATCGCCTCCTCGCTCGACGCCCTCGGCCCCGCCGCCGACGACCTCGACGTCGTCGCCATCAGCGTCGACCCCGAGGGCGACACCGCCCCCTCCGTCGGCGAGTTCCTCGACCGCTTCCGCCTCCGCGGCCGCATGAGCTACATCACCGGGACCCGGGCCGAGCTCTCACCCCTCTGGAGGGACTGGCTGATCACCGCCCAGCCGGAGGGCGAGGACGCCTCCATCCACTCCGCCCGCGTGGTGCTCGTCGGCCGCGACGGACGCCAGGTCGCCTCGTACGCCGACCTCCGGACGCTGATCGCCGGGTAGGGCCCGCGCGTCCCGAACCCGCGGATCCCGCGTCCCGGCGGTCACGGGACGCGCGGCCGTACCGGCGGGCACCCCGGGATGGTATGAGAGTGCACCCCCGCGGCACCGCGCGGGGGACCGTGCCCGCGGAGCCCGTCGGAGGACGTCGTGATCGTGTCCCATCAGTCCCGGACCCCCGCGGTCCGGCGTCCCGCGCCCCTCCTCGCGCCCGTGTGCGGCATCGCCCCCGCCGCCCTGTCCTGGGGCGCCCCCGCCACATCGACGACGTCGTCGTGACCGCGGTGCCCGGCTGAGGACGTGCGCATCCCGCCCGCACCCCCCGTACCGTGGCCGGCGTGACCCCGCCCGGGCAGGTACCCACCACCCCGGGGGCGGGCGCCCCTCCCCCCGGGGGCGCCCGCTCCCCCCTGCGCCTGCGCGAGGCCCGCCGGTCCCTGACCGTCACCCTCGGCGTCCTCATCGGCCTGCTGCTGCTGATGCTGGGGGTGGGGATCGGGGTGTCGCGGGCGATCCACGACAGCGCCACCGACGAGTACGTCCGGGACGCGATCCCCCTCAAGTCCGACGTCCAGGACCTCGTCCGTCACATGTACGCCCAGCAGGCCTCGGTGCGCGGCTACCTGCTCCTCGGCCGCGACGACGCGCTCGCGGGGTACGAGGAGGGGCGCCGCGCGGTGGTCGAGGACCTGAGGTCCATCCGCTCCCGCCTCGACGGCCACCCGATCCTCGCCGACCTCCTCGCCGAGGTGGAGCCGCGCATCGCCGACCTGGAGCGCTACTACGCGCTGCAGGTCGCCCGTGGCCGGGCCGGGGGTGAGGACCTCGCGAGGGCACGCGCGCAGGTGGTCGGCGGGGAGGCGCGCTTCGCCCGGTTCCGGGACGTCGCCGACCGCATGCTGGCCGACACCGACGCGTTCGTCGACGACGCACGCCGCGACCAGGACGGCCTCACGAACGCCCTCACCGTCGTCCTGCTCGCCCTCGGCGCCCTCGCGATCGCCGCCGCGCTGCGGGTCAGCGTCGTCGCCCGCCGCCGCGTCGCGGGGCTGCTCGGCGACCTCGACAACGAACGCGACGGCACCGCCCTCGCCGCCGTCCGCGCCGACGCCCTGCAACGGGTCACCGCCGCCCTCGCCCCGGCGCTCGACGAGGAGGCCGTCCTCGGCGCGCTCGCGGGGGACGCGTCCCACGTCGCCGGCATCGACGAGGTGGTGCTGGCCCGCCCGGGCCCGGGCGGCCAGTTCCTGGAGCGGCGCAGCCTCGGCGGGGAGACCGCGGACCTCGACCGGCGGGTGCCCCTCGACGACGACCAGCCGCTCGCGAACGTCGCCCGGACCGGGGAGCCGCAGTTCCAGCCCTCCTCCGCGATCGCCCGGCTTCCGGGCGTCGCGGAGATCACCACCAACGTCCCCGGCGCCGGGTGGGCGCTCCTGCCCCTGCGGGCCGGGCGGGGCGGGCGGGGCGTGCTCGCCCTCCGCTTCGACACGCCCCGGGAGTTCACCGCCGCCGAGCGGACGTTCCTGCTGACCCTCGCCGACCAGGTCGCCCAGGCGCTGGAGCGGGTGCGCCTGCACCGGGAGCAGCAGGAGATCGCCCACGTCCTGCAGCAGAGCCTCCTGCCCCGGGCCCTGCCGGAGGTGGCCGGCGTCGAGATGGCCGCCCGGTACGTCACCGCCGAGGCCGGCCAGGAGGTCGGGGGCGACTTCTACGACGTGTTCGAGGACTCCGGCGGACGCCTCACCGTGATGATGGGCGACGCCTGCGGGAAGGGGCCCGAGGCCGTCGCCCTGACGGCGCTGGCGCGGTACACGGTCCGCGCGGTCGCCGACGGCGACGCCGGCCCCGCCGCCGCGCTCGGACGCCTCAACGAGGCGATGCGCCAGCAGGGGTTCGGCACGCTCTTCCTCACGGCGGCGCTGCTCGCCTTCGGGCGCGACGCGGAGGGGATGACCGTCACCACCTGCCGCGCCGGCCACCCGTTCCCCCTGCTGGTGCGGGCGTCGGGGGCCGTCGAGGAGGTCGGCGGGCCCGGGACGGTGCTCGGCGTCTTCGACGACCCGCCCCTCACGGACGTCACCGTGCGCATCGCACCCGGCGACTCGATCGTGGTGTTCACCGACGGCCTGACCGAGGCGCGCCAGGGCACCGCCCTGCTCGGCGAGGAGCGCCTCAGCGACGCGGCGTCGGCCTGCGCGGGCATGGGCGCCGAGGCGGCCGCGGCGCACCTGCTGCGGACGGCGGCCGACTTCGCGCGGGGACGGCTCCGCGACGACGTCGCCGTGGTCGTCGTGCGCGTCCTCGGCGACTGAGGGCCGGGTGTCACCCACCACCGGCCCCCGGGTCGTCATGATGGGCGCGTCGTCGGTGCGGGGGGAGAGGCGTGACCGGGAACGTTGACGTGGCGGTGGTGGGCGCGGGCCCCGGTGGCTCGACGACCGCGTTGCGGCTCGCGCGGGCCGGCGCCCGGGTGGTGCTCCTCGACCGGCAGCGGTTCCCCCGCGACAAGCCGTGCGGCGGCGGCCTCACGATGCGTGCCACGACCCTCCTGCCGGTGGACGTCTCGCCGGTCGTCGAGGACGTCGTCGACCGCCTCGACATGCGGCTGCGCTTCGGCCGCACCACGCGGCAGCACTTCGACAGCCCGATCGCCCTGATGACCCAGCGCCGCCGCCTCGATGCCCTGCTCGCCGAGAGCGCCGCCGCCGCCGGGGCGGACTTCCGCGACGGCGTCCGGGTCCGCGACGTCACGACGTCGGCGACGGGCGCCGTCGTCTCCCTCGACGGCGGCGAGCGCATCCACGCCGGCGTCGTGATCGGCGCGGACGGGGCGAACGGGATCAGCGCGAAGGCGCTCCGCCTCGGCGCGGACCGCCTGTTCGGCGTCGCGCTCGAGGGCAACGCCCCCATGACGCCGGAGCGCGAGGCCTGGCACCGCTCGCGGGTGACGCTCGAGATGGCGACGGTCCCCGGCGGCTACGGCTGGGTCTTCCCGAAGGGCGACCACATCAACCTGGGCGTCGGCGGGTGGGAGGCCGAGGGCCCCAACCTGCGGGGCCACCTCGACGCGCTGTGCCGCATGCACGCCGTCGCGCCGGAGGAGCTGACCGCCGTCCGCGGCCACCGCATGCCCCTCCGCCGGGCCTGGACGGGTGTCGCGCGCGGCCGCGCCGCGGTCGTCGGGGACGCCGCCGGCCTGATCGACCCGCTCTCGGGCGACGGCATGTTCGAGGCGTTCCTCAGCTCCGAGCTCGTGAGCCAGGCGGCGCTCGACGTGCTCGCCGGCCGCGCGGAGGGGATGGAGCCCTACGGGCGCCGCCTGCAGATGTCGCTCGCCGGCCACGCCGCGACGGCGTGGGTCGCCCGCGCGGCGCTGGAGCGCACACCCACGCTCACGTGGCACGTGCTCCGCTCGAAGCCGGCGCAGAGCCTGCTGGCCCACCGCCTCGCGACCCGCCCGCCGGAGGTGCGCGTGCCGCTCGTCGGCGGGGTCGAGCGCATCGCCCGCCGCGTCCTGGGGCCCGCCGCGGTCTAGGCCCGTACCGGGTTCACGGCGGTTAACGCCCCATGGTATGAAGGCGCATGGCCGCTCGGGTACTCGTCGTGGACGACCAGGCGCCCGTGCGCCGGGTCGTGCGGCGCCTGCTGGAGCGGTCCGGCTACGAGGTCGACGAGGCCGGTGACGGCGGGGTCGCGCTCGACCGGCTGAGGGTCGACGTTCCGGACGCGATCGTCCTCGACGTGTCGATGCCGGTCGTCGACGGCTGGACGACCCTGGAGCGCATCCGCGAGCTGTCGGACGTCCCGGTGCTGATGCTGACCGGCCGGTCCGCCGAGCTCGAGCGCGCCCGCGGGCTGCGCGGCGGCGCCGACGACTACCTCATCAAGCCCTTCGGCGGCCGCGAGCTCGTCGCACGGCTCGACGTGCTCGTGCGCCGCGGCGACCTGTCCGCCACCAGCGCGGGCTACTCCGACGACTGGCTCGAGGTCGACCGGACGGGGCGCCGCGTCCGCGTGGACGGCACCCCCGTCGAGCTGTCGTCCGTCGAGGCCCGGCTGCTCGGCGAGCTCGTCCGCCGCGCCGGACGCCTCGTGTCGGTACCCGACCTCGCCTGCGCCGGCTGGGGCCACGACTCCGCCGTCTCGACGGGGCAGGTCGTGATCGGCATCGCCTGGCTGCGGGCGAGCCTCGGGCCCGCGCCGCACGGCGGCTCGCCGATCGAGACCCTCCGGGGCTTCGGCTACCGCTACGTGCCGCCCGCGGGGCCCTGACCGACCGGGAGCCACCGCCGGGCGCCCCCCTCCGGGTGCTCGTCCTCGAGGACTCCGACGCCGACTACGAGCTGCTCCGGCGCCGCCTCGAGAGCGACCTCGGTCCCGTCGACGCCCGTCGCGTCGACTCGGAGGCCTCGTTCGCCGCGGCCCTCGCCGACCCCCCGGACGTGATCGTCGCCGACTTCCTCCTCCCGGGGTTCGGGGCGATGCGGGCGCTCGACCTCCGCGACGTCGCCGGCCTCGACACGCCGGTGGTCGTCGTCTCCGGCGCGATCGGCGAGGAGCGCGCCGCCGCCGTCATCAAGCACGGCGCCGCCGACTACCTCTCCAAGGACCGCCTCGAGAGCCTCGCCGCGGTCGTGCGCGGCGCCGTCCGCGAGCAGGCCCTCGTGGCGGCGGGCCGGCGGGCCCGCGAGCAGGCGCGCCTCAGCGCCGAGCGCTTCGACCTGCTCGTCGAGAGCGTCGAGGAGTACGCGATCTTCCTGGTCGACGCCGCGGGCCGCCCCCTCACGTGGGGACGCGGCGCCGAGCGGGCCTTCGGCTACCCGGCGGAGGAGGTCCTCGGCACGTCGCCGCCCGGCGTGCTCGTCGCCCCCGACGCGGCCGACGGGGAGGCCGTCCGCCTGCTCGGGGCGGCGGCGGCCCGGGGCCGCGCCGAGGACGAGGGCGAGCGCCGCCGCCGCGACGGCTCGCTGTTCCGCGCCAACATCGTGGTGCGCCCCCGCGGGTCCGGCGGGACGCAGGAGGACTTCCTGGTGGTGGCCCGCGACGTGACCGAGCAGCGGGAGCTCGAGCAGCGCCTGCTGCGCTCCCAGAAGATGGAGGCCGTCGGCCGCCTCGCCGGGGGCGTCGCCCACGACTTCAACAACCTCCTCACCGTCATCGCGGGGTCCGCCGAGCTGCTCGCCGACGACCTCCCGCCCGGGGACGCCCGCCGCGGCGACGTCGAGGAGATCCGCCGCGCCGCCGAGCGGGGGGCGGCGCTCACCCGGCAGCTGCTCGCGGTGAGCCACCGGAACCCCCCCGCCGACCGTGCGATCGACCTCCGGGCCGTCGTCGACGACATGGACAGCCTGCTCGCGCGGGTCATCGGCGAGCACATCGAGGTCAGCTCCCACGGTCCGGACGTGCCGCTGATGGTGCGGGCCGACCCGACGGAGGTCGAGCAGCTCCTCATGAACCTCGCCGTGAACGCCCGCGACGCGATGCCGGAGGGCGGGGTGCTCTCCATCGGCCTCGACGTGGCGGAGGCGGACGGCCTCGCCGGGGACGACGGGAACCACGGCGCCCGGTACGCCCGCCTCCGCGTGGGCGACACCGGCGTCGGCATCCCCGACGACGTCCTGCGGCACCTCTTCGAGCCGTTCTTCACCACGAAGGAGCCCGGGCGGGGCAGCGGGCTCGGCCTGCCGACGGTCCACGCCATCGTCGTCCGCCACGGCGGCCACATCGGCGTCGACACCCGCGTCGGCTTCGGCACCACCTTCACGATCCACCTGCCGCTCGTGGAGGGGGCCGCCCCCGCCGCCGACGGCGGCCCCGGCCCCGCCCCGCCGCGGCCCGGGGGCGGGCACGAGTCGATCCTCGTGGTCGAGGACGAGCCGGCGGTGCGCCGCCTCGTCAGCCGGACGCTGGAGCGGGCCGGGTACGCGGTCCTCGTCGCCGACTCGGCGGCGTCCGCCGCGGCGCTCTGGTCGCGGACCCCCGTCGACCTGCTGCTGACCGACATCGTGATGCCGGGCGTCAACGGGCCGGAGCTGGCGCGCCGTTTCCGCGCCGCCCGCCCCGACGCGCGGGTCGTGTTCATGTCGGGGTACGCCGAGGGGACGCTGATCGACCGCGCCGCCCACGAGGCGGAGGGGGTCTTCCTGCAGAAGCCCTTCACGCCCGACGAGCTGGCGTTCCGGGTGCGCCAGGTCCTCGACGCCGCCGCCGGGGCGTGAACCGGGGCGAGCACGCCGGCGAGCGGTTCCGCGCGCTCGTCGAGGTGCTCCGCGACGGCGTGACGCTGTGGGACGAGGACGGCCGCCTCATCCTCGCGAACCCCGCCTTCTGGGAGATCTGCGGCGCCGACCCCGACGACGGGCCGGCGTGGCTCTCGACCCCCGGCTGGCGGGTGGTCGACGAGGACGGGGCCGACGTGCCGGTGGAGGACCACCCCGTCGCCCGGGCGCTGCGCGACGGGGAGACCGTCACCGGCCGGATCCTCGGCGTGCTCCGCCCCGACGGGCGCCGGGTCTGGGTGTCGGTCAGCGCCGCCCCCTCGACGGGCCCGGACGGGCGCCCCGAGGCCGTCGCGTCGATCGCCGACGTCACCGCCCGCCAGGAGGCGCGGGAGGCGATCCGGGCCCGCCGCGACCTGCTGTCGTCGATGATCGACGCGGTCCCCGACCCCCTGTTCCTGCGCGACGCGGACGGGTGCTACCTCGCGGTGAACCAGGCGTTCTGCGACTGGTGCGGGCGCCCCCGCGAGGAGATCCTCGGCCGCACCCCCGACGAGGTCGCCCCGGCGGAGTGGCGGACGTTCGCCGCGGAGGCACTCGGGAGGGTGGTGGACGGCGCGCCGTCCACCGTCGAGGCCCACGACGCCGCCCGGGGGCGGACGTGGCGGGTGACCCGGGTGCCCTGGTTCGGCGCCGCCGGCGACCTCGCCGGCCTCGTCACCGTCGCCACCGACGTCAGCGACTACCGGGCGCTCGAGGAGGGGCTGCGCCGCGCGAACGCCGACCTGGAGGTGCGGGTGGCGGCCCGCACCGCCGAGCTCGCCCGCGCCTACGAGGAGCTCGAGGCGTTCTCGTACCGGGTCTCCCACGACCTGCGCGCCCCGCTGCGGGCCATCGAGGGCTTCTCGCGGTCGCTGGAGGACGAGCTCGGCGACGGCGCGCCCGGCGACCTGCGGCGCATCCGCGACGGCGCAGAGGTGATGACGGCGATGATCGGCGCCCTGCTCGAGCTCTCCCAGGCGGGACGGCGCGCCGGCCGGATCGCGCCGGTGCCCGTCGACCTCGGCGCGCTGGCGCACGAGGCGCGGGCCGACCTGGCCGAGACGGCCCGTGCCGCGGGCGTCCGCATCGAGATCGGGGACCTCCCGACGTGGCCGGGGGACGGGCCGCTGCTGCGCCAGGTCTTCGCGAACCTGCTGTCCAACGCCGTCAAGTTCTGCCGCCCCGGGGGAGGGACGGTGACCGTCGCCGCGCACCGCGAGGCGGACGGCCTGGTCGTGTCCGTCCGCGACGACGGCGTCGGCTTCGGCCCGGGCGACCGCGCCGACGCGATCTTCGGCGCCTTCGAGCGCCTGCCCAACGCGATCGGCGTGGAGGGGACCGGGATCGGCCTGGCGATCGTGCAGCGCGCCGTGACCGCGCACGGGGGGCGGGTGTGGGCGGAGGCCGCCCCCGGGGGCGGGGCGGTCCTCGCGTTCCGGCTCCCCGCGACCGACCCGTGATGGGCGGCGCCGCCGCGACGTAGAGTGCCCGCCGTGGCCCGCCGACGCCGTGAGCAGCAGGGGCTCGAACGCGTGCTCGGGGCCCCCGCCCTGTTCGCGACGGCCTACGGCAACGTCGGCTCGTCGATCTACTACGCGCTCGGGGTCACCGCCGCATTCGCCCTGGGCCTGACGCCCCTCGTCTTCCTCATCGCGGGGTTGATCTTCGCGGCGACCGCCGCGACCTACGCCGAGGGCACGGTGCGCTACCCCGAGGCGGGCGGGTCGGCCAGCTTCGCGCGGCACGCGTTCGACGAGGTCGTGAGCTTCGGGGCCGGGTGGGCCCAGATGCTCAACTACATCATCACGATCGCCATCTCGGCGTTCTTCGTGCCGCACTACCTCTCGATCTTCTGGGAGCCGCTGAAGCAGAACCCGTGGGACGTGATCGTGGGCGCGGCGATCATCGTGCTGCTCGTCGGGGTCAACATCGTCGGGGTGAAGGAGGCCGCCAAGCTCAACGTGCTGCTGGCGGTCATCGACTTCGCCACCCAGGCGCTCCTCGTGGTCCTCGGCTTCGTCCTGATCTTCTCGCCGGACATCCTCACCGCGAACGTCACGTTCGGCGTCGCGCCGACGTGGAGCAGCTTCTTCCTCGCGATCCCCGTCGCGATGATCGCCTACACGGGAATCGAGACGATCTCCAACCTCTCGGAGGAGGCGCGCGACCCCTCCCGCGACATCCCGAAGGCGATCCGGATGGTCGCCATCGCCGTGTACGCCATCTACTTCACGCTGCCGGCGATCGCCCTGTCGGCGCTGCCGGTGACCCTCGGCCCCGACGGCTACACCACCCCGCTCGGCCTGCCGCCCGAGGAGGGGGGCTTCGCGAACGACCCGGTCCTCGGGATCGTCGACAACCTCGGCATCACGGGCCTCACCCTCGACGCCCTCGAGATCTACGTCGGCGTCCTCGCCGCCACGATCCTGTTCATCGCCGCGAACGCCGGGGTGATCGGCGCGTCGCGCATCACCTACTCGATGGCGAGCTACCGCCAGCTCCCCGAGCCCTTCCGGCGCCTCCACCCGCGGTTCCGCACGCCGTGGCTCGCCCTCGTCCTGTTCGCGGGCGTCGCGGCGATCATCGCGCTGCTGCCGGGGCAGACGGACTTCCTCGGCACGATGTACTCGTTCGGGGCGATGCTCTCGTTCACGATCGCCCACGTCTCGCTCGTCGCCCTGCGCGTCCGCCGCCGCGACGAGGAGCTCATCTACCGGGCGCGGCCGAACGTCCGGTTCCGCGGCATCGACTGGCCGCTGTTCGCGATCCTCGGCGGCCTCGCCACCGGCCTCGCGTGGCTCGTCGTCGTGGTCCAGGAGCCGCTCACCCGCTGGGCGGGCCTCGGGTGGCTCGCGCTCGGGTTCGTCGTCTACACCGTCTACCGCACGCGGGTGCTCCAACTGCCGCTGCGGGCGACGGTCCGCGCGCCCGCGCTCGTCATGGCCGCGGGCCTCCGCATCGAGTACCGCTCGATCGTCGTGCCCGTCGTCCGCTCCGCCGAGACCGAGGAGGCCCTCGTCGCCGCGGCCCGCCTCGCGGGGGAGCGCCGGTCGCGGGTGGCGATCGTCCACGTGCTCGAGATCCCCATGACCCTGCCGCTGACGGCCGTCCTGCCCGACGAGGAGCGCGAGGCCAACGAGCTCCTCGACGACGCGCGCGCCGTCGTCGAGAGCCACGGCGTCCGCGCCGTCACCCGCCTCGTGCGCGCCCGCAGCGCCGGCCCCGCGATCGTCGCCGACGCCGTCGCCCGCGGCGCGGAGCTGATCGTCATCGGGGCGCCGCGGCCGGGCATGAAGCGCCGGGCCCCGGTGTTCGGCAGCACCGTCCGCCACGTCCTCAAGCACAGCCCGGTGCGGGCGATCGTCGTCGGCGGCCGCGTGCCGGCACCGGCGGCGGCATGAGGGGGATCCCCGCACCCGCGGTGTTCGCGCTGATCGTCCTGGCGCTCGGCGTCGCCGTGGTCGCGCGGACCGTCGCGCTCGGCGTCGGCGGCGGCCTCGGCCTCCTGATCGGCGGCCTGATGGTCCTCGGCGGCGGCCTGCGGCTCTACATGGTGCTGGCGTGGCGCCGCCGCTGAGGGGGCCCGCCCGGGCCCTCAGCGCACGGGCCCTGTCGCTCGTCGCCTACGGCGAGATCGGCACGTCGCTGATCTTCGCCCTCGGCATCGTCGCGCTCTACGCCGTCGGCCTGACGCCGTGGATCCTCCTCGCCGTCGGCGCCCTGATGCTCGTGGTGACCCTCTCCTATGCGGAGGGGTCGTCGGCGATGCCCGAGGCGGGCGGCGCCGCCACCTTCGTGCGCCGCGCGTTCAGCGACCCGCTCGGCTTCGCCACCGGCTGGCTGCTGTTCCTCGACTACCTCGTCGTGATCGCGATCGCGGCGCTCTTCGTCCCCGCCTACATCGGGACGGCGTTCGGCTGGGACTCCCTGTCCGACCGGCCGTGGGACGCCGTCGTCGGGATCCTCGTGATCCTGGCCCTCGCCATCGTCCGGCGCGTGAAGCGCATCCGCCTGTTCGCCGTCGCGGCGGCGGCCGCCGCGGTCGCGCTGCTGGTGCAGACCGTGATCGCGGTGCTCGGCTTCGCCCTGGTCTTCTCCAGCGACGCGCTGACCGTGGGGATGGACGTCGGGCGCACCCCGTCGTGGACGTCGATCATCCTCGCCCTGTCGCTCGCGACCCTCGCCTACACGGGGCTCGAGACGGTCACGAACTTCGTGGCCGAGGTCCGCGAGCCGGGCCGCACCCTGCCGCGCAGCCTCTTCATCGGCATCGGCACCGTGGTGGTGCTGAACGTCGCCGTCTCGATGGTCGGCGTGACCGCCTACCCGACCCACCCCGCGCCGGGGGAGAGCGACGGCGTGGCGAGCGACCTCGCGACCGACTGGCTCCAGGCCCCCCTCGTGGGGATCGCCCGGGCGATCGGCGACGAGCTCCCCGGCGGCGCCGACCTCCTCGTCGGGATCGTCGGCGTCACGAACGCGCTGAGCCTGATCACGGCGATCGCGACGTCCCTCGCCTTCGGGGAGCGCCTCGCGTACTCGATGGCCCGCTACGACATGCTGCCCCACGCGTTCGCGCGGCCGGAGCGCGGCTCGTCGCCGACGCCCGCCGCCACCCTCGCCGCCGCGGTGATCGCCCCCGCGCTGATCGTGGTCGCCGACGCCGTCGGCGACGGGGCGCTCTTCCTCGCCGGGCTCTACAGCTTCGGCGTCCTCATCGCGATGACGCTCGCCCAGTTCGCGGTCATCCGCCTCCGGATCCACGAGCCCGAGCTCGCGCGGCCGTTCCGGGTCCCCCTGGGCGTGCCGTGGCGCGGCGCGGTGATCCCCCTGCCGTCGGTGGTCGGCGGCCTCCTGACGCTCGCCCTCTGGGTCGCGTCGTTGTTCACCCACGGCGGCGCCGCCGTCGTCGGCCCCGTGTGGCTCGCGATCGGGGCGGTCGTCTACCTCGTGTCGCGGCGTGCCGGCAACGAGACGCTGCTCGGGCGCGCCACGCCCGCCGTGCCGGACCTCGTGGGCGGCGACGGCGAGGGCGACGCCCGCCGCATCCTCGTGCCGCTGAAGCTCGCGGACATCGGCGAGGAGGTCCTCGCGACCGCCCTGCGGCTCGCCGAGGAGCGGGGGGCGGAGGTGCGGGTGCTGCACGTCGTGCGGGTGCCGATGTCGATGGAGCTCGACTGCGACCTGGGGGACGAGGAGCGGGAGGCCGTCGAGGCGATGGAGGAGGCCCGCGAGATCGCCGCCGAGCATGACGTCGACCTCGTCCCGCACGTCGTCCGGGCGCGGTCGCTGGCCGAGGCGATCGTCGGCGAGGCCGACGCGATCGGCGCGGACCTGATCGTCATGGGGTCCGCGGCCCGCTGGCGCCGCCACAAGCGGTTCTTCAGCCCGACGGTCGACACCGTCCTGCGGCGGGCGCGGTGCGAGGTGATGGTCGTCACCTATCCCGAGGGCGTCCTGGACGAACCGGACGCGTCATGATGCGTCGATGAAGGCCATCGTGATCGGGTGCGGACGGGTCGGCGCGACGCTCGCGCGGACCCTCGCCGACGAGGGGTGGAGGATCGTCGTCATCGAGATGCGCGAGGAGAACCTCAGCCGCCTCGGTCCCGAGTGGAAGCAGCCGGTCGTGATCGGCCACGGCATGGACACCGCGGTCCTCGAGGAGGCCGGCGTCGCCGACGCCGACGTCCTGATCGCGGCGACCGACGGCGACAACACGAACCTCGTCATCGCCCAGGTGGCGGTGAAGCGGTACGAGGTGGAGCACGTGGCGGCGCGGATCCAGGACCCGGCGCGGGCCGACGCCTACGCCGACCGCGGCTTCGAGGTGATCTCGCCGGTGAAGATGGCGATCGAGGGCCTGGCGGGCTGGGCGCTGGCGGCGGGCCGGGAGGCGGGGGGCTGATGTTCGCGATCATCGTCGGGGGCGGGAAGGTGGGCGCGAACGTGACGCGCTCGCTGATGGAGCGCGACCGGGAGGTCGTGCTCATCGAGAGCGGCCACGAGCGCGCGGACACGCTGGAGGCCGAGTTCGGCCACCGCGTCATCCACGGCGACGGGACCGAGCTCTACGTGCTGGAGCGCGCCGGCGTGGCCCGCCCGCCGGACATCGTGGTGGCGGTGACCGGCGACGACGAGGACAACCTCGTGATCGCCCAGCTCGCCCAGGAGCGCTACGGGGTCCAGAAGGTGATCGCCCGGGTCAACGACCCGCGCAACCAGGTGCACTTCGACCTGCTCGGCATCTCGCCGACGGTGTGCCCGACGGCGCGGATCATGGCGCTGATCGAGCACGAGGTGCCGGAGCACGACCTCGTGCACCTGCTGGAGCTGCGCGGCGAGAACCTCGAGATCATCGAGGTCGAGATCGACCCGAGCTGCCCGTGCATCGGCAAGGCCGTCGACGCGATCGGCCTGCCGAGCGGGTCGCGCCTGATCTCGGTGGTCCGCGACGGCACCGCCGAGCTCGCCGCGGGCAAGACCGTGCTGGCCGCCGGCGACCAGGTGCTGGCGATCCTGGAGCCCGGACGCGAGGATGAGGTCCGTGGGATCCTGCTCGGCCGCTGACGCCCGTTTGACCACCAGCCCGCCGGGGTAGCGCGCGATCATGCGTGGCGCACGCCCCGTCGACCGGGTGGTCCTCGTGCTCTCGCCCTCACCGGTGCGGCGGATGCTGCACGAGTGGCTGGTGCGCGACGGCGTGGACGTCCGCGAGGCGGCGGCCTGGGAGGTCGACGGGATCGTCGCGGACGGCGACACGGGGGTGGTCCTGACCTCCGACGACCTCGACGGGGAGTGGGAGTGGTCGCGCCGCCTCGGCGCCGAGGTCGTCGTGCTCACGCTGCCGCGACCGACCCGGGTGTAGCCCGGGTGGGGACCCGTCTCCGCGGTCCGTTCCCGATCCTGCAGGTCGCCGACGTCGGCCGGGCGCGCGGCGCCCCCGCCGGCTTGAGTCCGGCCCCGCGCGCCGGCCGCAGGTGGGAGGATGACCCCGTGACCGTCCCCGGGACCGCGGAACGCCGCGAACGCGTGATGGAGGCCCTCGTCCGGGCGGGCCGCGGCGGCGTGTCGGGTGAAGCCCTCGCCGGCGACCTCGGGTGCTCCCGCGCCGCCGTCCACCGGCACGTCGAGGCCCTCCGCCGCGAGGGCGTCGCGATCGTCAGCGCCCACGACGGCTACCGGCTGGGCGACGACGAGGACCCCGTCGTGCCGTCGCTCGTCGCCCCCCGGCTCACGCCGCCCCTCGCGGGTCCGGTCGTCTGGTCCGCGGAGACCGGCTCCACGAACGACGACCTCACCGAGCGGGCGCGTGCGGGCGCCCCGGAGGGGACGATCGTCGGCGCCGACCGCCAGAGCGCCGGCCGCGGCCGCCGCGGCCGTGCGTGGCTCGCGGGCCGCGGGGACGCCCTGCTGGTGTCGGTGCTGATGCGGCCGCCCGTCGCCCCCGTCGACGTCGCCCTGCTCCCGCTGGTCGTGGCGGTCGGCGCCGCGGACGCCCTCGGCGACGACGCCCGCATCGTGTGGCCGAACGACATCCTCATCGATGGCCGCAAGGTCGCCGGCATCCTCTGCGAGATGTCCGCCGACCAGGAGCGCGTCGCCTGGGCCGTCGCGGGGATCGGCGTGAACGTCCGCGCCGCGCCGCCCCTCGAGGACGCCCGCTGGACGCCCGGCTCCCTCGCCGACGGGGGCGACCCCCCCGCCCGCGCCGATCTGCTCGTCGCCCTGATGGCGGCGGTCGGCCGCCGCTACGCGGAGTGGACCGCCGGCGGCGCGGCCGGCGTCCTCGCGGCGTTCGCCGCCCGCGACGCGCTCGCCGGCCACGGCGTCACCGTCAGTCTCGGCGACGAGGAGGTCGTCGGCACCTGCGCCGGGACCGACGAGCTGGGGCGCCTGCGCGTCGTCACCGCCGTCGGTGAGCGGCTGCTCGGCGCCGGCGAGGTCGTGCGCGTCACGCGGTAGGGCCGGGAGGCGCGGCGGGGACGGACGGGGGAGGGGCGATGGCGGACGGGACGGGCGGTCGGGGCGCCGGACGTGGCCCGGTCGGCGCGGACGGTCGTCCCGGTCGGCGGGGTGGGGATCTGCGTCCAGACGTTCGGCGACGACGCCGACCCCGCCGTCGTCCTGGTCGGCGGCGCGGGCGCCCCGATGGACTGGTGGCGCGACGGCTTCTGCGCCGCGATCGCGCGCGGCGGCCGCCGGGTCGTGCGGTACGACCTGCGCGACACGGGCCAGTCGGTGAGCTACCCGGCGGGCCGGCCCGGCTACGACGGGGCCGACCTCGCGGCCGACGTGGTCGGCGTCCTCGACGCCCTCGGGATCGCACGCGCCCACCTGGCGGGGGTCTCGATGGGCGGCGGCATCGTCCAGCGCATCGCCGTGGACCACCCCGGTCGCGTGGCGTCGGTCACCCTCATGTCCACCAGTCCCATCGGCCCCGGGGACCCGGGCGAGCCCGACCTGCCCCCGCCGTCGGCGGCGCTGCAGGCGGCCGTCGCCGAGGAGCCGGCGCCGCCGCCGGACCCCGACGACCGGGAGGCGGTGATCCGGGCGTTCCTCGACGACGAACGGCGGTACGCGGGTGGCCTCGGGGTCGACGAGGCGGAGGTCCGCGCGCTCGCCGGGGCCGTGTTCGACCGGACGCGCGACATCGCGGCGACCCTGACCAACCACGGGCTCCTCGACGAGGGCCCGCCGCCGCGCGGCGCGATCACGTCGATCACCGCGCCGGCCCTCGTGCTCCACGGGCGCGACGACCCCCTGTTCCCGCCCGCCCACGGCGAGGCGCTCGCCCGGCGGATCCCCGGCGCCCGTCTGATCCTGCTCGACGGCGTGGGGCACGAGGTGCCGCCGCGGCCGGTCTGGGACGTCGTGGTGCCCGCGATCCTGGAGCACACCGCGACGCGCCGAGCCGGGTCCGGCGGCGCCGCTACGCCGCCGGGTCCCCCTCGACGGCGCGCTTGAGGCGGCCGAGCCGCCCGTCCCACGCCGACTCGGCGGCGCGCACCCAGTCCGCGGCGGGCGCGAGGGCGCCGGGCCGCAGCCGGTAGCGCACCTCCCTCCCCGCGCCGTCGACGCGCTCGACGAGGCCGGCGTCGTCGAGGGTCGCGAGGTGCTTCGCGACCGCCTGCCGCGTGATGGGGAAGCGACCGGTCAGCGACGGCACGCTCGTGACGCCGTCGGCGAGGAGCACCTCGACCATCTCGCGGCGCGTCGGGTCGGCGAGCGCGCCGAGCACCGCTCCGAGCGGGTCGCTCACGCGTACGCCGGGGCGAACGCGGCCGCGAGGCGGGCCATCGGGACGACGGGGGAGGTCTCGGTGACGACGACGCGGGTCCCCGCCGGGGCGGGGACGACGAGGAACTCGACCCGGGTCGCGGGTTCGTCGCCCTCCCACCACCACCACACGAGGCGGTGCGGCGCGTCGGCGACCTCGACCACCACCTCGCGTCCCGGCTCGTCGAGCCAGCGCTCGCGGCCCTCCTCGGTGGAGAGGGCCTCCCACACCTCCTCGGGGGTGGCCTCGACCTCGGTCTCGCGGCGGACGCCCACATCGGCTCCCTTCGACAACCATTCGGTTGCTATCGTCTGACAACCAACCAGTTGCCGAGAGGATAGCCGAGATGCCCCTGATCCCGATGGTGGTCGAGCAGAGCCCGCGCGGGGAGCGCTCGTTCGACATCTACTCCCGCCTGCTGAACGAGCGCATCGTCTTCATCGGCACCCCGATCGACGACGCCGTCGCGAACCTCGTGGTCGCACAGCTGCTGCACCTCGAGAGCGACGACCCCGACAAGGACGTGTCGCTGTACATCAACTCGCCGGGCGGGGTCGTCTACGCCGGCCTGGCGATCTACGACACGATGCAGTTCATCCGGCCCGACGTGCAGACGATCTGCTTCGGGGTCGCGATGAGCATGGGCTCGCTGCTCCTCGCGGGCGGCGCCCCGGGCAAGCGGATGGCCCTGCCGAGCAGCCGCATCCTGATCCACCAGCCGAGTGGCGGCTACCAGGGCCAGGCGACCGACATCGAGATCCACGCCCGGGAGACGATCGCCCTGCGCCGGGAGGTCGACGAGATCTACGCCCGCCACACCGGCCGCAGCACCGAGGAGGTGCACCGGGACATGGAGCGCGACCGGTTCTTCACCGCCGCGCAGGCCCGCGACTACGGGCTGGTGGACCGGGTCATCAGCTCCCACGACCTCACGACGGTCCCGACGGGCTTCCGGGTGCCGGCGGGGGAGGGGGACGGCCCGGCGGCCGGCTGAGCGGGCGGCCCGGAGGGCGGTGCGCCCCGCCCGCCGGGCCACGGGCTAGTGGTGGTGGGGCGCGTCGCAGGAGTCGTGGTGGCAGTGGCACTCCGGCGCCTTCGCGTTGGCCTCGCACCACGGCGAGCAGAAGCGCTCGCCCTTCTTCGCGTCGCAGGTGCAGCTCGTGTGCGCGCACTGGGCCATGCGGATCTCCCCGTCGTATCGGAACCGGCTCGTCGCCCCGGGTGCACCGGGGGTCCCCAACCCTGGCAGGCTCCCGGGCGATCCGTCCACCCGGAGGCGGCGTCGGCACCCAGGAGCGCACGTGGACCCGACCTCGAGCGACCTCTTCCTCACCGAGGACCTGCTCACCGACGAGGAGCGCGACGTCCGCGACCGCGTCCGGCGGTTCTGCGACGAGGACGTCCTCCCGGTCATCAACGGCTACTGGGAGCGGGCGGAGTTCCCCTTCCCGCTGCTGCCGAAGCTCGCGGCGCTGAACGTCTGCGGCGGCACCTTCACCGGCCACGGGCTGCCGGGCCTGTCGCCCCTCGCCGCCGGTCTCGTGTCGATGGAGCTCGCCCGCGGCGACGGCAGCGTCAGCACCTTCCACGGCGTCCACTCCGGCCTCGCGATGACGGCGATCGCCCTGCTCGGCTCGGAGGAGCAGAAGGAGCGCTGGCTCGGCCCGATGGCGCGCCTCGAGCTGATCGGCGCGTTCGCCCTCACCGAGCCGGACCACGGGTCGGACGCCGTGACGCTCGAGACGCGCGCCCGGCACCTCGGCGACGGCTACGTCATCGACGGCGCGAAGCGGTGGATCGGCAACGCCATGTTCGCCGACCTCATGATCGTCTGGGCGCGGGACGGCGCCGGCGACGTCGGCGCCTACGTCGTGGAGAAGGGGACACCCGGGGTCGAGGCCCACACCATCACCGGGAAGATGGCGAAGCGCGCCTCGTGGCAGGCCGACATCACCCTCACCGACGTGCGCGTGCCGGCCGAGAACCGCCTCGCCGGCGCCACCAGCTTCGACGACGCCGCCTCCGTGCTGGCGCGGGCCCGTCCGAGCATCGCGTGGGGCGCCCTCGGCCACGCGACCGCGGCATACGAGATGGCCGTCGAGTACACGCTCGGCCGCGAGCAGTTCGGCACCCCGATCGCGGGGTACCAGCTCACCCAGTTCCGGCTCGCGAAGCTGCTCGCCGACCTCACCTGCATGCGCCTCGTCTGCCTGCG
>VFQU01000679.1_pt1 | contig 26262 bp, 21 predicted proteins | sample 3512311 | NCBI WGS metagenome assembly VFQU01 (sample SAMN10412377, study PRJNA504923) | tailings metagenome | isolation source: Relicate 3 Philex TSF3 active mining site | place: Philippines: Tuba, Benguet | collected 2017-08-29
TCCTTTCGTTAGATTCTTTGCCATCGGTTTGGAATATCCTTCCTCTTTTGCATAGTTGTGAGTGATCATAAAACTTAAAGAAATAAAGCGGCTTAAACTATGGGCTACAACGAACAGAAGCCAAACCTTTACTAGAGTTACTAAGTTATCTTCAAAAATGGAAATGATGTTTTTTCCTTCTTCCGAAAAGGAGTGAATTCCGAAAATCGAATCCATCGGTTTTAAGGATTGAAATGCAGCCGCTACTTTTAAGATCAATAACAAACTTAATCCTGCGGCTCCAAAGCTTCCTACTCGACTATCCTTCATAATACGGAGAATATCTTCTCTTTTCCATCCTCCTCCGATCCCGTCACAGAAATCGGAAAATCCGTCTTCATGAAAACATCCTGTAATGATGATTAGGAACCCTAGGCTCAAAATGAATGCGACTAAAGTTCCGAATAGAATTTGAAAAATAAAGAAAACGATAAATCCTAAACTTCCCAATATCCATCCGACAAACGGCGAATATTTGATGGAAGTATCAAGCCATTCCTCCTGAAATCCGACCCACTTCGGAATCGGTAACCTGGATAAAAACCAGATAGCAATGAAAAATAGTCTGATTTCATGAACTATAAATTGTATAAATTGCATCATTTTGTTTTTCATACTAATCTTTATCACTTACCCCTGCTTCTTCAAAAGAAGCCATCTCGTTTAAGAAACGGACGCTCATTTCTAATAGAGGATAGGCGGCCAATGCCCCCGTTCCTTCTCCCAATCTCATATTCAGATCTAAGAGAGGTTTGATTTGATAGTGTTCTAAGACAAGTCGATGTCCTTTCTCTTCGGATTTATGTGCAAAAATACAATAGTCTTTTATGTTCGGTTGCAATTGATGTGCGATCGCAAATCCGGCGGTGGCGATAAACCCATCGATCAGAATTGTTTTTTTCTGACGGGCCGCTTCCAAAATTGCCCCCGCCATCATCCCTATCTCAAACCCCCCATATTCCGCAAGAATGTCAATACCGGAATGGGGAATTCCTCCTCTCCTTTGTGCTTCGGATAAAATCTTAACTTTATGATTTCTTCCCTCTTGATTTAATCCTGTTCCACTTCCCACTAGTTCAGAGAGAGGGATCCCTGTTATGCAACTTAACAACATAGAGGCGGATGAGGTGTTTCCTATCCCCATCTCTCCGAATAAAAGCACATTCGTTTTTGCAAATTCTTCCTGCCTAAGAAATTCCATTCCTCTCTGTAAACACGTTTCTGCTTCTTTCACGGACATCGCAGGTTTTAGTTTGAAGTTATCTGTTCCACGTCTAATCTTTGTTTGGTAGAGAGAAGCATGGTTTGTTTGCCACTCGTGATCGACTCCTGCATCGACCACCTTAATTTGGATTTCGTTGTATTTTGCAAATACATTGCAGCAGGCTCCTCCTGCTAAAAAATTTTGCACCATCTGCCAAGTTACTTCTTTCGGATAGGCACTCACTCCTTCGTCCGTTATTCCATGGTCGGCGGCAAAAAGCAGTAGGATCGGATCGATCAGTTTAGGTGTCAGAGTGTTCTGAATTTCCGCAATCTGAAGGCTGATTTTTTCCAAGTGCCCTAAGGCTCCTAAAGGTTTCGTTTTACGATCTATTTTATGCTGAATTTTATCTCGCAAAATCGTTGTTACTGGTTGAATTTCGGGTAGGGAAAAGGATGACATATCAAAATCATCATTTATCGGATCTCTTCTCAGATCGAGATTTTTTGGACTTGGTTTCTATTTCCTGTTTTCAGATTTGGTCATCCCCCTAAAAAAAATCCACCCTGGCTTCCCTTTGGAGGCTTTACTCTTAGAGACCTCTCTGTCACTATGTCACTTGAACCATGGAAGATTTTACACATTTACACCTTCATACCACATATTCGATGCTGGATGGCGCCATCCGCATCAGTGATCTTATGAAGCGTGTAAAAGAGCTGGGGATGAGCTCCGTAGCCATCACAGACCATGGTAATATGTACGGCGCTATCGAATTTTATAAAGAAGCCGTCAAACACGATGTCAAACCGATTATCGGTTGTGAATTTTATGTTTCCCCCTCTCGATCCGCTGAAACTGAAATGGATGAAATTGCGGATGGGGGTGCCTATCATATCATCCTGCTTTGTAAAAATGAAGTAGGATATCGAAATATCATCCGTCTTGCCAGTCGTTCCTTTACGGAAGGCTTTTATCGTAAACCTAGAATCGATTATGATCTTTTGGAGAAACACAGTGAAGGACTTGTTTGTCTGACCGCATGCCTTGCCGGAGAAGTCAACCGTAAGATCCTGGAAGGTAAAGAAGATAAGGCGTATGCGTTAGCTGGTAAGCTTCATGAGATTTTCCGCAAGGAAGATTTTTATATGGAGATCCAAGACCACGGAATCCCGGAGCAAAAAACTGTCGCCGAAGCGGTGATGGGATTTTCCAAACGAACGGGAATTCCTTTGGTACTTACCAACGATTCTCACTTCCTTACCAAGGACGATAGAGAAGCGCAAGACATCTTACTTCGTATCGGGATGCGTAAAAATATCGATGATGAGATGCGTTTCGGTTTCAACGAAAATTTTTACGTAAAAAGTCCCAGGGAAATGTTTTCTCTTTTTCCGGATCACCAAGATGCATTTTACAATACTTTGGCGATCCGGGATAAATGTTCGCTTAATTTTCAATTCGGCAATCCTCTCCTCCCTCCTTTCGAAGTACCAAACGGATTCGATACGGACTCATATTTGGAAAAATTAGTTTGGGACGGGATCAAGGAAAAATACGGAGAAATCACTCCGGTTGTAAAAGAAAGAACCGATTTCGAAATGCAGACAATCCGTAACATGCATTTTGCGGGATACTTTCTCATCGTCCAGGACTATATCAACTTCGCCAGAAGAACAGGAATCCCCGTCGGACCCGGCCGCGGTTCCGCAGCCGGGTCCATCATCGCTTATGCATTAGGCATCACGAATGTGGATCCTATCCGTTATAATCTTCTCTTCGAAAGGTTCCTCAATCCTGATCGTAAGGACATGCCGGATATCGATACCGACTTTTGTGTGGAGAGACGGGAAGAAGTCATCAACTACATTAAACATAGATATGGTGAAGATAGAGTAGGACAAATCATCACTTTCGGTTCCCTTGCTGCAAAAGCTGCGATCAAAGACGTAGCAAGAGTTTTCAACGTTCCTTTCTCGGAAGTGAACGAGATGAGCAAACTCTTTCCTAAAAAACTGGGAATCACCATCCAAGAGGCGATCGATACTTCCAAAGACCTGAAAGATCTCGCTGAAAAAACGGAACTCAATAAAAAAGTTTTTTCCATCGCTCAAAAGCTCGAAGGTAACTATCGTCAGGTGGGAAGACATGCTGCAGGAGTCGTAATTGCTCCATCTCCTCTGGAAGAAGTGGTTCCCCTTTCGACGGTCAGTGAAGCAGGTAAGGATGGGAGATCCATCGTCACCCAATACGACAAAAATATGTCGGAGCAGGTGGGACTCATCAAGATGGATATCTTAGGTCTCAAAAACTTAACTACTATCCATCATGCGACTAAAATCATTGAAAGAAGACACGGGATCAAACTGGATCTCGATAAAATTCCGTTAGACGATCCGAATACTTTCAGTCTTCTCCGAAAGGCGAACGTTTTAGGGATCTTCCAGTTGGACTCTTCGACGGGAATCCGCGACCTTTTTGCCAAAGCACAAGTTCAGAAATTCGAAGAGATTGCCGCCTTGCTGGCGTTATATCGTCCAGGTCCGATGGGTTCGGGGATGTTGGACGATTATTTGGAGCGAAAAAACGGTAAAAAGAAAGTTATATATCCTCACGAAAGTTTGGCACAAGTTCTTTCCGAAACTTACGGAGTGGTCGTTTATCAAGAGCAGGTGATGGGTATCTCCCGAATCATGGGAGGATATTCCGTAGGAGATTCGGATGTTCTTCGTAAGGCGATGGCAAAAAAGGATAAATCGAAACTCCCTGCCTTAAAGGAAAAATTCGTAAAAGGTGCTAAGGAAAAACAAATTTCCGAAAAACTCGCCACGGAACTTTTCGAACAGTTGGAAAAATTCGGAGAATACGGTTTCAATAAATCTCACTCCGTGGCGTATGCATTCGTCACCTATCAAACTGCCTACCTCAAGGCGAACTATGCGATCGAATATATGACCGCTCTTTTATCGGGAGATCACTCCAAAATTACGGACGTGGTTAAATACATCAATAACGCTAAGGAAATGGGAATTCGTATCCTAGGACCGGATGTGCGTGAATCAGATATTTCCTTCGAAATCACGGATGATAAAACGGTTCGATTCGGATTATCTTCCATCAAAGGAGTGGGGGAACTTGCTGCGGAAAACATCCTCGCCAACAGAAAAAAGTTAGGCGGTTATCCGAAGATAGACGATTTTGCAAAATATCTGGACACTCGTCTTGCGAACAAAAAGGTTCTGGAAGCATTGGCGCAAGGAGGAGGATTCGATTCTTTCGGATTCAGTCGTAAAACTATATTCGAATCTACGGATGCTATTCTTTCCTATGCTCAAAAGAAACAGGCAGAGGAAAAAGAAGGTCAATTTTCATTGTTTGGTGCCGCAACCGCCGGCTCAGGTTATGACCTCATTCTTCCTAAAGACGGAGAAGAATGGAACTTCGATGAATTTTTAAAGAAAGAAAAAGAAACCACGGGATTATATCTATCCGGCCACCCTTTGGATAAGTATGCGGATCAACTTCGTTCATTAAAACCGACAACGATCGAAAGATTGGAAGATGTCCGTCCTAAATCCAAAGTGGAAATTGCGGGAGTTCTTTCCAAAAAACAAATCAAACTTACCAAAAAGAAAGACGAATTCATCAACTTTATGTTAGAGGATCAGACCGGAGAGATCGAATGTGTCGCTTTTCCTAGAACCTATGCCGATTTTAAACCTCTTTTCGTAGAGGACAAAACCATCTTCATTCGAGGGGTTCTGGAAAGAGTCGATACGGAAGAGTCCGAACTCAGAGGACAGATCATCGTCAATCAAGTGGAAGAGCTGAACCAAATCACGATCGAAAAGAAAATGGAAAAAACTCTCCATCTAACGATTGATATGGCGGAAGAAAAAAATAGAGAAATCATTCTGAAACTTCAAGACGTACTTTCCGTTCATAGGGGCGGGTCTGCGGTTTTTTTTCATCTTACCGGTACAGGAGAAAAAAAAGTCATCCGTGCCCATGATCATTTTTCCATCGAGATTACGAACGATTTAATGAAGACTCTTTCCGATATATTGGGCACGGGAACCGTTCGTTACACAGTGGGAGAAGAAGTAAGAGTCTTCGGCTAGAGTTTATGGAACTAAAGGAAGCATTAGGATTCTTATGGCTCGGATCCGGCGGAATCTTCTGCATCGTTTGGGCTTTTTCCTTTTTGGTAAGACAGGACGAAAACAAACAAACTCGAATTAGATGGTCGTTTGTTTTGTTCTCTACTGGGCTTTGGCTGATTGCAGGTTCTTTTTATTTTTCCAAACTCTTTCTTAGAATTCCCGGAATCACTTTCATTCATATTCCTTTCGTGCTTTTATCCGCTCCTGTTCTTTACGAATATTTCGTTCTTTCTCTGACGGAAAAAAAACCGGCTCTTCCTAAACTTGTCTATATCCCTTCCGCTTTTTCTTTTTTTCTTCTCATTCCTTTTTATCTGAAATCTCATTATGAAAAGATTCTTTTTTTGACGGAGCCTCCTGCAGGAGTGTATCCGATCCTTATTTTTTCCATGAATCTTGCCATCAAACTGGGAATTCTTATCTCCGCAGGTTTATTCTTCAAACGTTATGTTGTTCCTTTTGTTAGCTGGAATCTTTTCCTAAAGAAGGAAGGAAGACTGACTTTGGTTTTCATTTGTTTTATTTGGTTGGATCTACTTGTAGGCACCTTCGGTTATCTTTTGAAAATCTCGTTTCTGAGAGAACTCAGCGCCTTACTCCTTCCTTTTCTTATGTTCTTTTATTTTATCGCAAGAGAAGTTTGGAAACCTTTTCTTTCTTTCGTTCAGGAAGAGATCAAGCGCACAAAGTACGAAAAATCAAAGTTAGTGAATTTGGATTTGAGCTCTCTTAAATCCGAAATCGAGAGACTTATGACAGAAGAACGAATCTATTGCGATGAAGATCTGAATCTTTCTAAGTTTGCGGAAGCAGTGCAAATCCGCCCTCAGCAGATGTCGGAGCTACTCAACATTCATTTCGGAAAAAGTTTTTTTCATTTCATCAATGACTATCGAATCGCTGAAGCAAAAAAAATCCTATTGGAAGATCCTAAGAGGTCGATCCTTTCGATCGCCGATTCCGTGGGGTTCAATTCCAAATCCACATTCAATCGTGCCTTTTTAGAAAAAGAAGGGAAAACTCCCACGGAATTCAGATCCCATTCGTCCTAAAGAATTCTCTAAGACCAAACCTTAAGTGCCATAGAATTCTCTAGGACGATTTTACAAACAAGTGATTCTATAATAAGGACCGTACATTTACAGGAGATGCGGTTCCATGCAAAATCTTTTAGAGTTTTATTTAGGGCTTAAGGATAAATATCCCAATCAGCCTGCCTTTGCCACCAAACAACCGAATAAAACATTTTCAGCCAAAACCTATGCGGAGTTAATTGACGATGCGATTGCTTTCAGCGAAGGACTGAAAGGTGTCGAAACAGGCGATCGAATCGCTTTATTTGCTGACAACTGTTATCCTTGGATGGTTGCCAATATAGGTATTTGTTTTGCCGGATGCGCAGATGTCCCTCGAGCTTCGGATGTCACGGAACAAGATATCGAATACATTCTCAATCACTCGGAAGCGAAAATTTTAATCGTTGAGAACCAAACCGTTCTTAAAAAGATTCTGAACGTAGAATCCAAACTTGTTTCCTTGAGAGAAATCATCGTTTTAGATCCGAGTTTTCAAAAGGATTCCATCAAATCCACGCGTTTCCCTCTTCGCAATTATACGGAAGTGATGGGTAACGGAAGATCTCCCCAAAATTTGCAGAAACGAATTTCCCAAGTCAAAGGAACGGATCTATATACTTTGATTTATACTTCCGGAACGACGGGAGCTCCGAAAGGAGTCATGCTCACACATTCCAATATTCTTTCTCAGGTGGAATATATGCCCATCCGTCTGGCAAAGGAAGATCGAGCGCTTTCGATTCTTCCTATCTGGCATATTTTCGAAAGGATGTTCGAAATTTTCAGCATGGCGAACGGAACTTGTACGTATTATACGAATGTAAGATCTCTCAAAGAAGACCTTGCTCTTGTAAAACCAACCTTTATGGCTTCCGCTCCCAGACTTTGGGAAAGTATTTACGGTGGAATCGAAGGCAATATTCTCAAAGCTTCTTCCATAAAGAGGTTGATGTTTCAGGTAGCTACTTTCCTTGCCAAAACTCAATTTCGATCTCTACAGGTTTTAAAAGGAATGGACTTGCGTTTGACTCCTCGTTCCTTTCCGGAAAGGGTTTTTTCCTTTATAGGAAACTTTTTTCTATTCCTAATATCACTCTTTCCTTATCTACTTTTCGATTCCCTTGTTTTATCTAAGATTCGTCAGGCGACGGGAGGAAAACTCAGAGGTTCCGTTTCCGGAGGAGGAGCTCTTCCTTTCCATGTGGATGAGTTTTTCAATACGATCGGAATTCCCGTTTTGGAAGGATACGGAATGACGGAAACTTCCCCCGTAATCGCAGTTAGAACCTTCGACAATCTGGTAGCGGGAACTGTGGGACCTCTTTACGGAGGAACGGACATCAAACTTGTGGATTGGAAAACGGGAGAAGTGTTATTGGATACTACGAAAGGAATCATCCAATACGGAAGAAAGGGAGAGATTCATGTAAAGGGCCCTCAGGTAATGCAGGGATATTTCAAAAACCAAGATGCTACCGCAAAAGTAATGTCAGATGGTTGGATGAATACCGGCGACATCGGATTATATACTGCGAACGAATGCCTGAAGATCGTCGGCAGAACTAAAGAAACCATCGTCCTTTTGGGGGGAGAAAACGTAGAGCCGGTTCCTATCGAGGCGAAACTTTTGGAATCGGAATACATCGATCAGTGTATGGTGGTGGGTCAGGATAGAAAGTTTTTGAGTGCTTTGATTGTTCCCAACTTGCAGGCATTATCCGAATATGGAGTGGATCTTCCTCAGATTGCAGCAACTCCTAAGGTGAAGGAAAAAATCGAAAATGAAGTGAGGGCAAAGATCAACGCACAAACAGGATTCAAATCTTTCGAGAGAGTTGTGTCCGTCGCAGTTCTTCCTAAACCTTTCGAAGTGGGCGACGAACTGACAGCCAAACTCTCTCTTAAGAGACATGTGATCTCGGAAAAATACGAGAGTAAAATAGAGGAGTTGTATCGATAGATTTTAGTTTCCGGAACTGATTCTGGTTACGTTCACACTGAAAGATCTCTCCGACTTTTGTCCGCTGAAGTCGGAGGCGATCACCTTGATGATGTTCTCACCCGTTTTTAGATTCAAAACTCCCGCCAGATAACGATCCTTAAAGAATAAATCGTCGAAGCTGTATCCGTTGGCCGTTTTCCATTTTCCCTTATCGAAATGAATGGAATTGAAACTGGTTTTTTTCAGCGCTTCTCCGTTGAAGATATATTCGACATCCCTAATTCCCCTTCTTTGGCTGTTTTTGACCCCTGCATCGATGATGCTAATGGTCAAAGGAAATGCCTTGGATACGTTGATATTATCTCCGTCGTTGATGTTCGTATAGGTCTCTCCCACATGGATGAACATATTGGCGATTTGAGGAGGGATTTTATCCTCTATAGGAGGTAAAAACTGCAAAGGGTCTAAAAGGGTTTTTCCGTAGTCTTTACCGAGTACGAAATGTAAGTGTCCCCCTGTCGAGTGACCCGTGTTACCCGAGACACCTACTATGTCTCCCGCTTCCACTTCTCTTTTGTTTCGTATATTTTCGTGACGGGATCCGGCTAAATGATAGTAGCCGCTAATGTACCCTTCGTTATGTGCGATCCAGACTATATTGCCGGATCCTCTTTCTTCTTCAAAAGGATTGTCCTCTGCATAACGAGAATACAAAACGAACCCTTTCTCTAAGCTGCGAACCGGCTGGAAAACGGAGGAAATATCAAGCCCGTTGTGGAAATGGTCCTTCCTGGATTCTCCGAATGTACTTGTGATTAGGCCGGGAAGATCCAACCCTTGGATCGGCCATTGAAAGCTCGGCTTAGTACCTGGCCCCTCCGCCCGGAGCGACATAAAAATCAAAGAAAAGCTAACAAAAAAGAAAAGAAAACTTGCCATTCTAACGAATCTGCGGACACTACTTGTCATATTTATGGAATCTTACCGACTAGGTATAAATCAGGAAAGAAGATAATGTCTGTTGTTGCCTATTCTAATGAAGAAATTCTGGAAATAGTAAAAAAAAGCGGGCAAGGGGATGAGTTTTCTCTCCGTCGTTTTTTCGAAATTTATTCACAAGATATTTATAATTTTCCAATTCGGGTATTTCATCTTTCCGAGGATGATGCCAGCGATTATTATATTTACGCTTTCGAAAGGCTGAAATCAGGAAAAAGGTTTCAAAGTTTCGTAGGTAAATCCAGCTTTAAGACCTGGTTTTTCTCCGTGCTCCGCAATCTATTGATCGATTGGCAGAGAACCAAACGAGAGTTAAAAATTCAATCCATCAATAAGGTCAATAAAGAAGGGAAAGAATACAGTACGATCGAGGACGAACCCGATCTGAAAGCGGAAGCTCTTTCCAAAGCCCAGGACGTTTCCGAAAAATTCCAATCCGTACTTTTGGACGTGAAAGTGGAAAATCGGGTAGTGTTTAAACTTTCCTTTATCTACTATCTCCATTTGGATGCGGAAGAGATCCGTTATATTTCCGAAAAAACGAATCTGACGGAAGATCAAATCCGTTTGGAAATCCTACAGATTCGGGAAAACTTAAGCGACAAAGAAGAAGAAAATCTTCGAATGGAAGACAAAATCACTTCCTTATATTTGAATATTCTGGATTTGAAAGAACAAAAGAAGTCCAAAGCGATGGGAGACAATCTGGAAGCAGTGCATCTCCGGGAAAAATTGGAACATTCTTTAAGAAAAAAATACGAACAGAGAAAGAAACTCATCGAAAAAAAGAACAAAGGTCACTTTTTGGTCCGCACTCCTTATCGGGAAATATCCCGTATTTTAGGGGTTTCCGAAGGAGGAGTGAGCGTAACTTTGCTACGAGTCATGGAAAAAATTCAAAAAAAATTCCACGATTTGGATGAGGAAGATTAATTTCTTTCGTCTCTTAAACCAGAATAGGTTAGGTATCTTCATGAAAAACGCGGAAAAACAGGATCGCGACCCGAATCAAATCAGAGAATTATTCTTTTCTGAGAAAGAAATTCCTTGGGAGCAGGTCTTTGAGAGTGAAGAAAATTTAAAAGAATTTATGGCATGTGAAGAAACACTTGTCGCCTTATTCGAACAAAATTCCACATTCTTTGAAAAGGATGCTTACTTCGCCTTCCGAGAGACCTTAGACATTGCAAAAGCAGAACTGCTCTTAGACGGCAAACATGGCCACCCTCTCCCTGACTTCTTAAAACATTATACGGAAACAAATCTGGCGGCTCCTGAGAAAAAAGACACTCTCATCGTTCGGTTGTCCCAAAAGGGAATCCAACTCATCGACAGTCTTCTTGAGTCGGTGAAAATCCAAGAGTCTTTCGATTTGGCACCCGTGTTACGCGCATCAGCCGACACGATCCCTCAAGATACAAACTCTGTGATTTTTGAGGAAACAACTGCAGAAAACCAAAGATTTTACTATCAAATTGTTAAGGAAACTCCTGAAGAAGTGTATCTTTCCGTAAAAGCGGAAACCAACCAAGAGGGAAGATTCCACCAAGTCAATTTGAGAAAGGACGGAAGGTTCATCCTGTCCAGCAAAATCAGCTTGGAAGGAACTGCTAGTTTTTCCGGCCTAAAACCTGGCAATTACAGCATAGAGTTTCTAGGAAACGGCAAATCAAAATCATTTGACTTATCTGTTTTGGTAGGATAATCTCGAGCGAGGATGCTCTCGCTTATCATTGATCGTGTTGGAAACGTAAATATCTTCAACGTGTTGGATGAAAATCTGCCGGGAGAAGAATCTCACATCCAATCCACCATCGATGAAGACCTCATTCTAGAATTCATCGGCGAAGTCGATAGTCTGGTTCGGGTCTCGCAAGCGGTTTTAAACAATCCCAATCAAGTAGTGAACGCGGATATTCTTCATGATCTGCGTATTTTGGGGGAAACTTTTTATCAGCAGTTTTTTCCTTCTTCCATCATTGAAAAACTAAAGACCACTACCAAACGAAGCATTCATTTTAATATCGATCCTACTCTGGCTCTCATTCCTTGGGAACTTCTGCACGATGGAAGTGCTTTCCTTTCCGATAAATTCCGCATCGGAAAAACGGTAAGGGGAGGATTGCATCGTTCCGTAAATCGGGAAAATCAAAAGATCAAGATGCTCATCATCGCAGATCCTACGGAAGACCTTCCGAATGCACAGAAAGAAGGAGAGGTTTTATTCTCCATCCTCAGTCAAAAGGTTCCTTCTCATCTTTTGGAATTGGAATTCATCGGCGGGAAACAAGTCACCAAACTTAAGTTACTTTCTTTGATCAAAGACAAACATATCATTCATTATTCGGGACATCTTCATTTCTCCGACGATTCTTTGGAAAACGGATGGCTTCTTTCCGAAGGTAAAATTCTGAAAGCAAGAGAGATCAAATCCACGGGAATCAATACCGATTTGGTATTTTCCAACTCTTGTATGTCCGCAAAGGCTGCGGGTAAAAAATTAAACCCGGACATCCTCAATCAATATGCGGGAGCTTTTTTAACTGCGGGAATCAAAACCTTTATCGGAACCAATTGGGAAATTTTAGACAACGACCGCACCATAGACTTCACAACTAAGTTTTATACTTTTTTATTCACCGAAAAAACGGTGGGTGAGTCTTTGTATATGGCAAAAGAAAACGCAAGAAGGAACTATCATTCCAACGATTTGACTTGGGCCAATTACGCTTTGTACGGAAATCCCGATTTCTCCGTTTTATCTACCGAGAAAAAAATCCTTCCCGTGCAGAAGATACTCAATCCTTCTTATGTTTTGGATTTTTATCCTTCTCCTATCTCTCTTGCGTATTCAAAGTTTTTAAACAAACAAAGAGCAGGCCTTTCTCAAATGGAAGTTTTGCGATCGTTGATGCAGGTGTTCGAAAGTTTTTCCCAAGTATTGGGAATGATCATTTTCAGCGATCATAAATTCCATTCCATGAACAAGGCGATTCCGAATAACCCGGATGATGTGCTCGTCATCAGAAAATGGTGGGAATTGATTTACAGTTGTATTTGGGATTTCGAAAAATTAAAAATCTCAAGCTTCATGGATACCGTTCCTTTCGTTCTGCACAATCACAAAGAAACCATCTTTAAAATCATCGGTTGGTGGGAGCAGTGGGAAGAGAAAGAGATCCCGAAAGAGGAATTGGAATCCTACCTCATCATCCTTCAGTTCTTTTTGGAGAATCTGCTTTTGGAATTTTCCGAATTGGAAAAAGTAAACGTGCTTCTTGTTTCTGAAAATCATAATCCTCATTATTATTTTAAAGGAGTGAAACCTACTTATTCTCTAGTCACAGCTCCCGGTGTGAAAGATAAAACGGCGGATCTTCTTGCCAAATACAAAGGCTCTCTTGTGATCTATCACGATAAAAAGAAAGCGATCATTCCTTATCTTACTTATTTTAAAGAGAAAAAAGATTCGGGAGATCTGGAACTGGTGTTCAGCGGTCTGGAGCCTTTTCCTATGGAGACTTCCACGAGTTGAGCCTTTGCCATCCAGATAGAGAAGGTTCTCCTCCTAAGGTTTCCTGCGGGGCGTGTTGCGGTCTTTTCAATCTCAAGTTAGATTCTTCCGGTTACAAACGACTTTTGAAAGAAAGAACGGATGAGTTTCGTTCTACTGTGAACTTATCTGTTCGACATACTTTCCCAGCCTTTCGTCAGCATAGAGAAGCGGTAGAACAAGGTTTTTCTAAGAACGACGATATGACCTACAACTGTCCTTTTTTAGGTTATGTGGACGAAAAAGAAGCCCGCATCGGTTGTATGATCCATCCTATTTTTACGGGAGATCCTAAAAGCCAAAACTTTTCCTTCTACGGAACTTCCATTTGCCAGGCATACGACTGCAAAAACAAGGAACATGAGTTAGTCGACTTGTGGGAAAAAATATTCCTAGATGTAACGGAAGACTCAGTGCAGTTTTCCCATTTGGCTTCGGATCATATACTTTGTTTCGTTTTGGAAAGGTTTTTGGTTCTGAAAGGATGGAGTGTTTCGGAAGGATTGGCATCCTTCGAGGGTTTGTTCGCTTCTATTTTTCGAATCCGCCTAGGGCTTGTTGGAAAAGTATTTCCTACTTCTTTCGAGATTAGGTACGAATCGTTCCCCGATTTGGAATCGGTATATTCTTTTTTGAGAGAGTATTTAGGAGAGGGGATTTCTGATCTTTGGCAAGAGATAAAAAATACCCCGGAGAGGGTTTAGCTAACCGGGGTTTTGTTTGAATCTGGAGGATTCTAATTAAGCTTTAGAAGTAGCAGTAGCTACTTTTTGTTTTGCCTCAGCAACAGCAGTGTTTGCTTTGCCAACGAGAACTTCTAGTTGAGAAATTCCGTCTTGGAGGTATTTTCTAAGAGTTACGGAAGTTTCACTTTGATCTTGCGCACCTTTTGCAGCTAAGCTTTGGAATTCAGTGTTGAGTTTAGTCCAAGCTGTTTCCGCTTCTACTTTCACAGTCGCTACTGCACCTAAGATAAAGTTAAGGCTGTCTTTTACTTGTTTTTCCATTTTCGGTTCCTCGTTTTAAATGTCATTGTGCATTGCACTATTTCTTTTTGTGCGTTGCACAGGAAACGTCAACCCTTTTTTTCATTTTTTTTGCCGGTTCCTGGAAAAAAATGACGCATGGATTCGTCACGATTTTCTCCCATTTCCTGGAAAGAAGGAATTCTTACACTCTTGGACCAAAGGGTTCTGCCAGGGAAAAAGTCATTTTTAAATTTAGAAACGGTGGATGATACAGTCACATGCATTCGAGAAATGGCTGTTAGAGGGGCCCCTGCCATCGCCATCACTGGGGTTTTCGGACTTGCTCTGGGAGCTAGGGCGCAGTCAGGGAATGTTGACAAAACAGATGTGGAAAACCTGATCGCAAAAGTGTTCGCCTCCCGACCCACTGCCGTGAATCTTTCTTTTGCTTTGAAAGAAGCGAAAAAAAGAGTCGAACAAGTGTTATCTTGGGAAGATCATTATAAGATATGGAAAGCTTATGCGGTCGAAATGATGCAGAAAGATCTTTCCGACAATTTGCGTTTGGGGAAAAACGGAGTTTCTCTTTTTTCCAAATCCCAAAAAGAGTTTCATGTAATCACTCATTGCAATACGGGAGCTTTAGCGACCGCAGGACACGGAACAGCTTTGGGAGTGATCCGTTCTTTGAGAGATGCAGGAAATAAAGTGGTAGTGTATGCGGATGAGACCAGACCTTTTCTGCAAGGATCCAGACTTACCGCTTTCGAGATGATGGAAGAAGGAATCGAGTGTCATATCATTACGGACGGAATGTCCGGATGGCTGATGAATCACAAAAAGATAGATGCAGTGTTAGTAGGATGTGATCGAGTTGCTGCCAACGGAGATACTGCCAATAAAATCGGGACTTATAATTTGGCGATTGTCGCGAAAGAACATTCCGTACCCTTTTACGTCTGTGCCACTCGGGACAGTTTCGATCTGAGCTTGGAGGACGGCAGAAAAATTCCCATCGAAATGAGAAAGGAAGAGGAAGTGACCGTTTTCGATTTTTTGAAGAATGGAAAAGGGGAATTGTATCTGCAACCGGGAACTACTTCTCCTGCGGGGGCGAGAGCTCTGAACCCTTCTTTCGATGTGACTCCTCATAAATTCATTTCTTCTTTTATCACCGAATTCGGGTGTTTTCTTCCGGGAGAAATCGGAAGTCGTCTAAGCTAAGAGAGGAATTTTATGGAAGAGTCGGCTACTTTAGGCGGAGGTTGTTTTTGGTGTACTGAGGCGGTGTATTTGAGGATTCCAGGAGTGTTGTCCGTGGAGTCCGGATATGCAGGAGGTACTACAAAAAACCCCACCTACCAGGAAATCTGCACAGGTACCACAGGCCATGCGGAGGTCATCCGCATCCGATACGACTCATCTCTCATCGGTTTCTCCGACATTTTGGATGTTTTTTGGAAAGCTCATGATCCTACCACACTCAACCGACAGGGAAATGACGTAGGAACTCAATACAGATCTGTGATTTTTTATCACGATGAAAATCAGAAACAAATCGCGGAGGCTTCTAAAAAGGAAGCAGGGAAATACTTCGCAGGCCGTTCCATCGTCACTGAAATTTCGCCTCTGCCGGAGTATTATCCTGCGGAGAATTATCATCAGAATTACTTCGTATTGAATCCTGGAAATCCATACTGCAATTATGTGATCCCTCCCAAATTGGCAAAATTGGGATTAAAATTATAAGGAAAGGGCAAACAAAGTTTGCCCGAAGAGATTTTGTTTACTTCGCCTTAAATGCGGTCATCATCGCTTTTTCCTGGTTCGGGAAAAAGTTCATGATGAAGGATGTTTGAGGCTTAGTGATCTTCTCTATTTGTCTTCTGTATTTGATTGTGGCTCCGGGGTGGGCGGTGTTTCTTACCACAACTTTCACATTATCAGTGTTATATCGAGTCGATTTGAGTTCTTCCACTTTAGAGCGAAGCAGTTCCAATGTTTTCGATTTTTTCTGATACGCATCGAATACGTCTTTGAACTTTTGTTTTCTAGCTTCGTCCAGTTTGCCTCTGGTTCTTTGGACTACCTCTTTGATCTTTTGGATTTCTGGTACGACCGCTTCCAATTCTTTGTCCAATTGCTGTAGTTTCGCAGTTCCTTCCGTAAACAATCTGTCGTTTTTGAAATGGAAACCGATTTCTACGGTTGTGTCCATTTGTGCAGAGGAACCTAACGAAGACAATGTGATTCCTTTGTAAGTGATCACTTCCGATCCTACCAGAGAGGAGGACTCTCCTGTAAGAATCACGTTGCCCAAACAATAAACCTTGGAACCTAAAATGAAGTTCTCTACGATACAGTCCCCGTCGATTTCCAAAATTGCGTTTTCTATGAATTTCGCTCGAAGATCTCCTTTGATTCGGATCACTCCTTTCGATTTCCCTTTGACTCCGCCTTTCACTTCCAAATCTTCTCCGACGGTCACTTCGGAAGATTCTACGTTTCCTTCCAAAAACAAGGATCCGTTGCAGACTACTACTGCGCCTTCTTCGATGGTTCCTTTCACTCGGATGGTTCCGTCAAAGTTGATGTTTCCCGTTCTTAATCCGATGCTGGAATCGATATTTAACTCGGGTGATACGGTGAGAGAGTTGTCTGTGGAGAATACTACGCCGCTGAGCGCTGCGAAATATTCTTTTAATTGTAATCCGGGGTTTTCAGGATCTTCGATCGTCTTGGGAAGTACGTTTTTTCCCAGAGTCAGTTTCGGTCTGTCGATCGGGTTAGGATAAACCGGCTTTCCTTCTACGTCTACTCCTTGTTCGCCGGCAAGGCCGTCGAATAGAGTCGCCAGTTTTTCTCCTTCTTTTACGTGAATGTATTTATTGATGTTTCTAAAATCCGCGCTTCCATCCTCTTTGAGGACGACTCTTTGTGCTCTGGGAAAATAAAATTTGATCCAACCGCTTTTTCCCTGTTTTGCGGGCTTGCCTCTGGCGATGATGAATTCCAGTTGTGATTTATGTTGACTTGCGTCTCCTATCGCCGCTTCGATGGAAGAGGCGGCTTTGTCCACATCCTGCATCAAAATCCGATCCGGATGGATTCTGGCTTTTTCGATTGCCTCAAGAATCAGTATATTGCTCATAGAACCGCCAATCAGCCATAGCGGTTTCACGACTAAGGTGGCCGAAAGTCGGTCATCAGAAATCTGAATTTTTAAACCCCTTTCCGGATTGAATTCCGGGGATTGATTCTGTTCCATACTGTAATGAATATCGGCATAGCCCTAGGAAAAAGAGAGAAGATTCTCTACGCTTTTAACCAGTGCATAAAACTGCCGAAGGTTTTCAGTAAGGCTGGAACTCCTAAAATCTGAGTGTGGAGGGGAAGATTGTCTCCATGAGTGAGTGCGGAAGAGGTGCGATGTACGTATTTATGTCCGATTTTCCCGAAATGCAGTGCTAATTTTTCGGATTCTTCGGGGGAAATGACGGGATCTGTTTCTCCGTGAAGGAGAGATACAGGCGCCTTCAGCCCTTGCATATTGTAGTAGGGGGAAAAAGCTCTGGGCAGTTCTTCCGGAACGGAAGCTAACATTCTTTGTGAGGTTTCCGAACGAAACCCTTCCGAAGATAGGATGTTGTGGTAAAACTCTTGGGACTTTTTGCTCGTTTTTTTTAAGAGTTGGGGAGCGATCGCTTCTTCCCCTTGTCTGTAGAGAGCGTTGTCGATGGCCGCTTCGTAAAAAACGGGACGCAGATCTTCTTTGAGTTTCGGCTCGAGTCTTTCGATCAGGTTGTAAAGGAGGACAAAAACTCCGTAATTATCTACATTATAATTTTTGAATACAAAGGGAAGAGTGTCCAGAAAATCGCAGTATCCTCCCACAACCATAACGGAAGAAACTTTATCTCTAAGTTTGGGGCGGGAGCAGGCGATGAGTCCCATTCCCCCGGAAAAACTGACCGAAAAAAAACCGAACCTGTTTCCATCATACCAGGTTTTGTTTTCGTACAATTCGACTCCCAAACTTTCTATATGATCTATGGTCTCTGTTTTTAAAAGAAGTCCTTTTACTTCAGCTAACTCCGGTAAAATGACTGAAAAACCGCAATAGGCCAGATTTTCCGCCAGTTCGATGATTCGTTTGTCATCGATTCCAAGGATGCTCATCCCGTGTTGTAGGTAGATTCCCGGAAGTTTCTTTTTTTCTTTCCCCATCGGCCAATAAACATGGCCTCTGCGATTGCCTTTCAGAATGACGGGTTCGTTTGTAATTTTTTTATCCGGGACCAGCCCGCCGTAAGTGAAGATGAGAGGGAAGGAGAGGAAATAGGGCCTCATTACGGGTCAGTTAATCTTTTAGAGAATATTTTTCCAACAATAAAATACAGTAAAGTCTGCCCAGGTATTCTTCTTCTCTTCTGTCTTTGAGAAAGAAAATCAATATGTATTGGCGGTATTTTTCCAGAGAAATGGGCACTAATTTATGATTCAGATTTTCGGGAGGAAGTATGTCCATTTCGAATCTTCCCAACTGCATTTCAGAAATAAGTTTTCCACTGATTTGGTTGGCGAACTCCATCATGATGGAAGAGGAATGGGCTCTGGACGTGGGATCGATCTGAAAGGATTTCGCAATCTTAGGAAGTAACTTGAGTTTGGTGTATCCGTCCAAAGCCAAATATACTTTTCCGTTTAGGTCGCCCGCAAACTCCACACAAGTGCAGTTTTCAAAACACAATCCTTCGTTTTTGGAAGGACCGTAGGCTTCTCTATCCGCCTGCACCTGCAAAACCTTTTGCAGATGTTCAGGCAGAACTTGAGAGATTGTAAGTATGAACTTTTCGTCTAAGAGAGGATCCATCTAAGCCGCATTATGAAGGATGCTGTTTTCCAAGGAGATGTATGCTTTTTTGATCCATTGGTCGAATTTTAAATTCGGCTCGGAAGGAGAAGAATATCCCAATGCCAATTCGCATTCGTATCCTAGTTCATCCAACTCTTCCACAAAACTTTGCATCATATAGGTGAACTGATCCAGATTTTGGTTGGGAATAAAACCTGCGACGATGGAATCTTCCAATTGGAAAAGGGAAGAGTCGTTCAGTCCTCTTTTTTTGATCATTTCGTTCAGACAAATCGCAAACTCGATGGAATGTTTTTCCTTTACGAATTTCAACAAAACGAGTGTTTGTCGAATTTGAGAATAAAACTTGTCTTTTGCCGTATGATAAAAATGGGATTTGTTGAAAAGGGATGTTTTCGGATCCCGCAAGGCTCTTGCATATTCCCTTTTTTCCAAAAGTTTTTCGGAGAGAATGAGTGTCGATTCCCAATGAGATGCGATTTCGGAATCCGAGAATTTTTCCTTTGTTGTGAGACAAACCAATCCGAACAGATTTTGGTTGAGGGAAAGAGGGAGATATAACTTCTGTTTATTTCTGGAAAGGCAAGGAAGAAGTTCTTTGATCGTATCTTTTTCGTATTCTTCCCATTCCAAATCGTTGGATTCTGAATCCACCAAAAGAGCTCCCTTTTGCCAGAAACATTCCGTAAATCCGATTCCATCATAAAACGCATACAGCAGCGAAGAGATTTTAGGATCTCTTTTGGGAAGGCTGTATTGTTTGACCGTTTCGCAGAACAACGCTTTGGATTCTCCCTTTTTGATTTCTCTTGCTAGGGCAATCGGATCTCTGTCTTCGAAAAAGGGAGGGATGTATGTTTGCGATTCTTCTTCGTTTGCGATCTCTTCCGATTTCAGTTCTTCCTTAGTTTCGGATGCGTTTTCCTGAGAAGACTCTACAACATCCTCTTTTCCGGGAATGGTGCTCATTTCGCTGATGCTGAAGATCAAAAGGCTGAGTAAAATTGTGGAAACGGACAAAAGCCCGAAAGTGATCCAGGAAAAATAAAGCCAAACTTGTAGCAAAAGTCCTATTGTGAAAAAAATCGCAGGAATTAAATATCGTTTCATGGTATCTTTGCCGTTATTATCTTTAACGGGCAATTTTCGGATTCTCTAAAATGATTTTCCTCAAATCGCAACCTCAATGAAGCTTTATACCGAACTTGCCGAATATTATTTCACTATCGAAGAAGCCGGACGCAAATTTTCGGAAGAAGTCGAGTTCTTGCGGCAAACCTTCAAACGCCATAAAATCCAAACCATTCTAGATATAGGCTGCGGTACTGGAGAACATGTAAAAGAAATCCAGGCCATGGGTTTCAAGATTTTGGGAGTGGATGCTTCCCAAAGGATGTTGGAAATCGCAAAAGGCAGATTTCCTCACTGTCATTTCGAATTGGGAAAAATGGAGGATTACGTCGCCAAACAACAGGTTGACGCCATTATGTGTCTTTACGGAACGTTCAATTATCTTTTGAACGACGACGCAGTGATCAATTTTCTTCGCAACACTCATAAAAATCTCAAACAAGCGGGACTCGTGGTTCTGGAAATTTGGAATGCGGATCCGATTCATAGAATCAAACGAAAGCCTATAACTGCAGTTAGTAATGTAAGACAGGGAAATATTTCTATCCGTAGAAACAGGGGATTCCGTATGACTCGTGCGGACGATGTGGCTATCGTAGAAGTGAACTATGTCTATAATCTAAATCAGAAAGATCTGAAAGACCGTCATACGATGAGGGTATTTCATTACCCTCAAATCCAGAGTTTTTTAGACGATGCCAAATTTGAGATCCTTCACGTTTACGGAAATTACGATGAAGAGAAATATTTAAAAACAGGAGCCAGGATTCTCGTCGTAGCCAAAAAGAGGTCTTGACTTTCATTCTTTCGTACGGTATCCCAATGACTTGGGAGATCTTATGACAAACGCTTCAAAATTCCAAGTCATTGTTATCGGTGGAGGGCCGGGCGGTTATGTGGCCGCAATTCGTGCCGCTCAGTTAGGTTTCGAAACCGCAGTGGTCGAGAAAGAAAGACTTGGTGGAGTTTGTTTGAATTGGGGTTGTATCCCCACAAAAGCCTTGTTAGAGAGTGCTCACGTTCTGGAACATTTGAAAAAAGCCGCAAGTTTCGGCTTGAAAGCGGAGAATGTGGGAATCGAGTTTGAAAAAGTAATCCAAAGATCCAGATCCGTTGCGGATCAAATGGCGAAAGGGGTCGAGTTTTTGATGAAGAAAAACAAAATCACTGTTCTGCCGGGCACCGCTTCTTTTTTAGATCCTCATACCATAGAAGTGAAAAATGAAAAAGGAGAGACATCTTCTTACACTTCCGATCATTACATCCTCGCAGTAGGAGCCAAAAACAAAGCTCTTCCTTTTCTTCCTTTCGACGGAGAAAAAGTTCTTTCCGCAAAAGAAGCGATGATCCAAAAACAAGTTCCTAAAACTCTTGCCATCATCGGAGCGGGAGCTATCGGAGTGGAGTTCGCAGACTTCTATCAATCCATGGGATCCAAAGTTACCATCATCGAATTTCAAGATCATCTTTTGCCGAACGAGGATGCTGAGATCTCTTCCATTTTGGAACGCAGTTATAAAAAAAGAGAAATAGAACAATATCTAAGTTATGCGGTAGAATCCGCAGTCGTGAATTCGGACTCTGTGGAGTTGACTTTGCAGGATCGAAAGTCTGCGAAAAAGGAAAAACTCACTTTTGAAAAAGTGATCGTGGGTGTGGGAATCTCCGCCAATACTTCTTCCATAGGTTTGGAACAGATAGGAATCAAATTGAAAAACGGTTTTATAGAAGTGGATTCCAAGTACAGAACGTCCGTAGATCATATTTACTCCATCGGAGATTGTATTCCTACTCCTTCATTGGCGCATGTTGCCAGTGCGGAAGGAATCCGTGCCGCAGAAGACATCTCCATCAGAAACGGAAATCCTCATAAACTCAGCATCCATCCGTTAAACTACGATTATATCCCAGGCTGTACCTACTGTCATCCTGAGGTGGCAAGTGTAGGGCTTACGGAAGCAAAGGCCTTGGCTGCAGGATACCAACTGAAGATAGGAAAATTTCCTTTTACCGCCAGCGGAAGAGCGCAGGCGCAGGGAGATACCACAGGTATGGTGAAAATCATCTCCGATGAAAAACACGGGGAAATTTTAGGAGCTCATATCATAGGAAGCGGTGCCACAGAACTCATCGCAGAGTTGACGTTAGGTGCCAATATGGAAATCACAGTGAAGGAACTCGCCTCTACGATCCATGCCCATCCTACCATTTCGGAAGGAGTGATGGAAGCTGCCGCTGCCGTTTTGGGAGAAGCGGTGAATATCTGAGTCGATCCGTTAGGGCGCCTCTAATTTACCATTTAACCAATCTAAGCTGCGCTGAGGCTCTTCGAAGGGAAAAAAATGAGTGATCCCCGGCCAAACGGTCACTGAAGATTTTTCATTTTTTCCTGTGATCAGTGCGGCTTGTTTCGGCCCGCAGACTTCGTATTCTTCGGGAATGAGGACATGGGTCTCTTTTGTGATTTTATAAAAATCCAAAAAAACGAGATAGTGGGAATGGCCGAAGATTCGGCTTTCCACTTTTGGGTCGCAGCAAAGTTCCCATTCCTCTCCGTTCTCCGCCTTTTTGAAACAGGAAGAGATATAGTCTTCGAAAATACCTTCATCAAACTTTGCAAAGGCGGGAAATTTGCGGTATGACCGTCGGATCAATTCCATGGAACGGAACGTTTTTCTTCGTTTGGCTGCTCCTCTTGCCAAAGGGTTTCCGAAGATTTTGCTGAGGGTGATCATTTTCCAGCCTAAAACTACCGGATCCCAAACGATCAGTTTTTTGAATCGTTCCGGCTCTTTGGCGGAAGCGAGAAGTGTGGAGGCTCCTCCTAAGGAATGTCCTACGGATGTGACCGATTCAATCTTTTCGTGGTCCAAAAGAGTGAGTATTTGGTCGCGGAAAAAATTCCAATTTTTAAAGTCTAAAGTCGATTCGCTTTTCCCGTGACCGGCAAAGTCCAGGGCGATGATTCTGTATTTGTCTTTAAGCCTTTCGTGATAATAACGATAACATCCCGCACTATATCCGTTTGCATGGCAGAACAAAAGGGGAGGAAGATCCGATTCCGAGTCGTAATAGGCAAGATGGATGCCTTGGAAGCGAAAGGATTTGGTTTTCATTTTTATATTTGACCTTACTCTAAAATATTCTACTTTGCCAGTATCTCCATGCAAGTTCAGATCCTCCTAGTCTTCTGTATAGCTGTATTCTTCAATGCGTTGGCAAACATTTTGATGAAGACTTCTTCCTTGCACGATTCCACGAATCCAGTGGAAGCCAATGCCACAGGCATCATCGCTACCGTCTTTAATCCCTATTTTATGGCCGGGCTTGCTAGCTTCGGTTTGGCACTTTTAGGATACCGTTTCGTATTGGGAAAGGGGTTGAAGCTTTCTCTCGCCTATCCAGTGTTCACTTCCAGCGGTTTCATCATCGTACTCATTGCGTCTGCGATTTTCTTTAAGGAAAGATTGAACTGGACCCAATGGATCGGAATTTTGTTCATTTTGATCGGCGTTTGGCTTACCGCTTTACAAATGTTTGATGTTGAATCTTGAAGTTCCTTAGGTTCTTTTTTTCTTTTTTAATTTTATCTCTCTGCCTTTGTTCCCCTGCACCCAAACAGGAAATTTCTTCTTTCTCCAAACTTAAAAAACCGGATGTTCTTTGGATCGTACTAGATTCGTTCCGAGGAGATTTGATCGGACGTTACGGAGTGACGGATGAATTGGAAAAGTTCTCTTTGCAGAGTTACGTTTTTAAAAACCATTTGGTGAACTCTTCTTGGACAAGGCCTTCCACTCTCATATTTTTCACAGGGAAATACGCTTCCAGAAATCCTGTGAATTTTTGGGATTACCCAGCTCCTAAGTCGGAAGCGGAAGCGTTTTATGTTTCCGAGCCGAATCCTTTGCCTAAGGTTTTAAAAGAAAAAGGAATGTACACCGTTATGGTGGGAAACAATCCCTTTCTTACGGATCGAAACGGGCTAGGTGTCGACGTAGGTTTCGAGTCTTTAAACGATTTTTCCCATCTAACTAATGATACACCGGTTATTACTCGTAAGGCGTTGGATGTGGTCTCTCAATTATCCGAGAGAAAGAAAACTCATCCTCAGAAAAACTTTTTTTTCTTTTTGAATTTTAACGATCCTCATAAACCATACACTCCTCCTCCCGGTTATGATTCCAAAATCAAAACGGACGAGATTTTGGATGAGAAAAAAAGAGACTATCTGGGAGAAGTCGCTTATGTGGATGATCAGTTGAAAATCATATTCGATACCTTGAAAGAAAAAGGGTTATGGGACAACACCTTGATTCTCATCACTGCCGATCACGGGGAAGTCATGAATTTCGCTCACTCCATTTCCCCTTTTACGGGAACCAATACCTATTACGGTCACGGACAAGATCTATTTCTTGAAAACATTCACGTTCCTCTTCTTTTAAAACTGCCTCATCAAAAAGATCATAAAATAATTGTTACTAGAACACGTTCCATCGATATTTATCCCACGATATTGGAAGTGTTGGGACTCAAACCCCGATCTGATACGGATGGAAAAAGTCTGATTCCTGTGATGAACGGTTTGGAGACTAAGGACAGAATGTACTACGGGGAAACGAGATCGACACAAGGGATCGGACGGGAAAATCATTTCCTTCTCCAAAAGTCTTACCGGTTCCACGAACTGGGTAAATTCTGGGAAGGTGCCGTAGGAAAAGAAGTATTTTATTATTATGATATTCAAAGAGACCCTGATCAGGTGTTTCCGTTTAAGTTTTTCGATATATCTGAAGTGAAAGACTCAGCACTTACGGAAGAACAAAAAAGAAAGATAGAAGCTTTATGGAAAGAGATAAGAAAGATCGAACCCAAACTTCCTATCTATCATGTTCGAATCAATCGGGGTGCAAACGATCCGTCGATGTTATCCTGTAAAGTTCTTATTTCTGCAGGGCAGATCCGAATGATCGATTCGTTTCCCGAAACGGACATTCTTCAATGGAATAAATCTCCCCGATCCTTGGAATTGATTTGGAATTCGGATCCTTCTAAAAAAGGGAAAACCGATTTTATAGAGTTTTCTTTCGAAGTATATCCGGATGTATCTTTTCCTAATTTTTCTTTTTTTGTGAACGGAGTTAGGAAAAACGAAGAGAAATTAGGAATCGGTTCCTTTGATTTGTCACCAAATGGATGTTACTTTAATTGCGAATCTTTGTTCGATGCACCTATCGGTTCTCCAGAACCTTCTTCGGAAACCCGTATGCAGATTTGGAGAGTGGGTGCTAATAAAAAAGAATATTCTCGTGCCGATCGATTGGAAACGGACGCTTTGGAGATTTTGAGAAAACAGGGTTACGTGCAGTAGATACTAAAACCGCATTAACCGACCGCATTATGATTCTGCATCGAATCAATCATCATCCATATTCGTGACACTTACATTCGACGCATTCATATTGTTATAGTTCGTATCTGCGGAGACCGCAGGATCCGTGATGATCGTATAAACGATGTTTCCATCCGTTATGAAATCATCCACTCCTGTGATCGTAACTACCTTCGGAGTGCTCCAACAATCCGCTCCAGGACAATTCGCATCGAACTGAACCTGTGTCACTGCAATGGTTCCTTCCGCAGTGTTCGAGGAAGATAAAGGAATCGTCACTATGGAAGTCGGTTCGCTTCCTAATCGAACGGTAAAGAATGCCGTTCCTCCCGCTTCCGTAGTGACCAGTCCTGAAGTAGGAGTGACGATGATCGATGCAGTATCGTTGTCGTTATTCGTGATGCTGACGGAAGGTAATGTTTGCCCGTTGAATCCGCTTCCCCCTCCCGCCATAGGTCCCAAATTGACCGCATAAATGATGTTACCGTCTGCTACAGAGTCGTCTATTCCTGTGATGATCACTTCTTGCATCGTATTCCAATTGGAGGTTGTGAAACTGAGAGAGGCGACGGACACCGTCCCTTCTGCGGTGTTCGAGCTAGCAACAGGAATCGTGACAGTGGAGTTCGGTCTGGCTCTCAAACGCACTTGGAATCTGGCTTGTCCGCCTAACTCTGTTGTTGTGAGAGCGGGAGAGGAGACTAGTCCTCCTCCTGCGTTGGGAGATGTGACACAGGAAGAAGCAGGGACTGCAGTCGTACATGGGACGATGTCGTACAATAATTCTATATTTTTTACATTGAGTGTGGCTGCGGAAAGATCCTTATACAAGACCGAACCTGTTCCTCCCGTGCTCGTTTCCGAGGAAGTAGCGGAAATAGATGCTGTAAAGTTTTGGTCGCCGGAAGAACCTATA
>VFQU01000680.1_pt1 | contig 26245 bp, 21 predicted proteins | sample 3512311 | NCBI WGS metagenome assembly VFQU01 (sample SAMN10412377, study PRJNA504923) | tailings metagenome | isolation source: Relicate 3 Philex TSF3 active mining site | place: Philippines: Tuba, Benguet | collected 2017-08-29
AGCGAGAGGCCGCCTGGGGTTTTGGTTCTGGTTGTCGGCCCGTCCGGGGTCGGCAAGGACACGCTGATCGGTGGTGCCCGCAAGGCGCTGGAACAGGATCGCCGCTTCAGTTTCGTCCGGCGGCTGGTCACCCGCCCCGCCGATATCGATCTTGAAGATCATGTGGGCCTCGATCCGGCCGAATTCGCCCGCGCCGATGCCGCCGGGCGATTCACTCTGGTCTGGCAGGCCCATGGGCTCGATTATGCCTTGCCCATCAGCGTCGATACCGATCTGGCGTTGGGCCGGGTGGTCGTGGCCAATATTTCCCGCCATGCCGTGCCCGAAGCCGTCGCCAAATTCCCGCTTTGCCGTGTCGTGCAGATTTCCGCCGAGATTTCCCTGCGGGCCCAGCGGCTCGCCCGCCGAGGCCGGGAAAACCGCGACCAGATCGTGGCGCGTCTGGCACGCGAAGGCGCCGCGCTCCCTGCAGATGTCGTGCCTATCGTCATCGACAATTCCAGCACGCCCGCCATCGGCGTCACTGCGTTTGTCATGGCTCTGCGCCGCATTGCCGAGGAATGAACTCTTTGTCCTGCCGCGCGTTGGTGCATACCAACCAAGCGTCAGGAGATTTCATGTCCCGTAACGGTCTTTACGCGCTGATTGCCATTCTGGTGGTCGCGCTCATTGCCTTCGGCATCTACACCTACCAGCAGCAATCGCGCCCCGGCATCGAGGTGCGCGTCGATGAGCAGGGAATTTCCATCGATGGAAACGGCTAACGACACGCTTCCGCCCCGCCGTCAGGCCATTGCCACCGCGCTTGCCGCCGAGATCGAACGGCAGGCAGCCAGTGGCGCGTCGCGCATGGATATCGACGCTCTGGCCGAGGCGGTCGATCTGGCGCTGGACCCGGTGCTGCCCGTTTCGGAGGGCAAAAGGCCATCCGAATTGAACGCGACCAATGATGATTGATGCTGTCTTCGGCGCGGCTTGAGCCGCACTGGCAGGGAATTTGGTCGAGCAAAGGAAAAGCCGGTGGCGCGCCACCGGCTTTTTTACGCCTGCCCGTCGGCCCTTATGGCCTGGCTCACCGCCAGATGGGCGGTTTCGATACTGGGGAAGTGCCTGCCATCAATGGCAAAGGCGGGCAGCTTGACGGCGAGGAACCGATAGCCTTCCGCATCAGGCACAACAACGCCCTGCGGTTCGCCACCCACTTCGATCACGATGGGCTTGAGCCTGGTGGCCCGGTTTAAACTGTTTTCCTGCATGGTGGAATCTCCACTTGCGCATCGGCTGATCCGGCGACGCTCTCCTTGTCGGGGGAGCATCGGGGCCAACTGCGCGGGTTCTATCGGGTGTTTGAGACGAAGCTGTGACGGGAGATCACATTCGTTTGCAGCGACAGGACCCTTGCCAGCGTTTTTCGCCGGCTTTGCAGGTTACTACGGTCGAACACACGGCATGGATGGTGAAGGTCGTCGATGTCGTCATCGTCATTCCTTTCCTTGCAGGTGTTGGACGCAAACACGCCGCCCGATGGCGACGCGATGATGGCAAGATAGAGCCGCGCCGCCGGTTTTTCCAGTACCGGGCAATGCGCAAAGCCGCAAAAAAGTGAAAAAGCCTGCTCGACTTTCGTCGCATCGTGAGAATGAGACTTATTTTGTCATATTTGATCCGGATTGCTACCGCTTGCGTCGGTCGCGCCAATCTGGTGTCTTGTGCGGGGGTATTGTCGCCGGCTCAGGCTGGTGGCCCGGAGGGAAGAGTAGTGTCGCAGCAGGAAGAGCCGCCGGCCGAACGCGCCAAGCGGGGGGCCAAGCCGAGCGGCAAGCCGACGCTCAAAACCATTGCACAGATGACGGGTCTGGCCGTCACCACCATTTCCCGCGCGCTCAACAACGCGCCCGAACTGGCACAGGAAACCCGCGACCGGGTACAGAAGATCGCCGCTGAGATCGGCTATCTGCCGGACCGCGCGGCGCTGCGCCTCAAGACAGGCCGCACCAATGTCATTGCTCTGGTGCTCGAGCCGGACGAGCAGATTTACGGCTTCGGCACCAATCTGGTCAGCGGCATCACCGAGGCCCTGCGCGACACCGCCTACCACCTCGTCATCACGCCGCTCTTTCGCAATGTTCCGCCCATCGATCCGATTCGCCATATCGTGCGCAACCGCATGGCTGATGGCGTCATCTTCTCCAAGGCCGAAACCTTCGACGAGCGCATCCGCTTTCTTCTCGACAATGACTTTCCCTTTGTCAGCCATGGCCGCAGCCAGTGGCCCGAGGCGCATCCCTTTGTCGACTTCGACAATGAGGCCTATGCCTATGGCGCCGTGATGCGGCTGGCCGAGAAGGGTTGCCGCAAGGTATCGATCGTGCTGCCCGACAGCGCGCTGACCTATACCGAACATCTGAAATCGGGTCTGGCGCGCGGCGCCCGCGATGCCGGCATCGCCCATGAATTTGCGCCCGACGTCAATCTGGGCAGCCCTACCGACGCCATCCGCAACTATGTCGTCAAGCGCGCCAAGCGCCCCGACGGGCCTGATGGCTATGTCTGTGCCTCCGAAATCTCCGCTCTCGCCATCATCGGAGGGCTGACCGAGGCAGGCCATGAAGTGGGCAAGACTGCCCATGTCATCGCCAAACAGTCCTCGCCGCTCTTCATGCAGTTCCAGCCAAGCGCGGAAACCGCGCAGGAGGACTTTATCCTCTCCGGCCGCAATCTCGGCGCCACCCTGCTGCGGCGCATCAGTGGCGAAACCGAAGGATTGCAGGTTTTGATGCAGCCTAAATTCGGCTGGAGCGATTGAGGCGGCGCTAAGGTGGTTGCCCTGATGGGGGCGGTTCCCCGCCATTCGAGCTTCGCTCGCATGGCCTCCTTCGCGTCCAATCACTCCACTGGAGCGATTGGCCCTTCGGGGCGTATCAGGAGCCCTCAAGCTCTTCGCGCAGCATTTCCAGTTCCAGCCAACGCTCCTCGGCTTCGGCCTTCCTGGCTTCGGCTGCGGCCAGTGCTTTGGACTTGGCCGCAAAGCCATTGGGGTCGCGCGCATAAAGATTGCCGTCCGACAGGGCGGCGTTGAGCGTGCCGATTTCGGCGTCGAGCTTCTCGATATCCTTGGGGAGGGTATCGAGCGCGTGCTTTTCCTTAAAGCTCAGCTTGCGCTTTGCCGCGACCGGCGCGGCAGCGGCGTCTGTCCTGGGCTTTTCTGCCTTGGCCGCCTTTTCCACCACCCGCGCCGAAACACCGGCACCGCGCTGGGCGACCATGTCCGAATAGCCCCCCGCATATTCGGTCCAGCGCCCGTCGCCTTCCGCCATGATCACCGAGGTGGCGACGCGGTCGAGAAAGTCGCGGTCGTGGCTCACCACCACCACCGTGCCGGCATAGTCCGAGACCATTTCTTCGAGCAGATCGAGCGTTTCGAGATCGAGGTCGTTGGTTGGCTCGTCCAGCACCAGGAAATTGGAGGGCAGGGCCAGCGCCCGTGCCAGCGCCACGCGCGCCCTTTCCCCGCCCGACAGCTTGCCGATGGGCGTATTGGCCTGTTCGGGGGTGAAGAGAAAATCCTTCATATAGCCCACGACATGCTTGTTCTCGCCATTGATGACAAGCGTATCGCTGCCGCCGCCGGTCAGCGCGTCCTTGAGGCGGGTTTCGGGGTCGAGCCGCGCCCGGCCCTGATCGAGCATGGCCAGTTCCAGCGCCGAACCGAGCTTGATCGTGCCGCTATCGGGGTCGAGCAGTCCGGTCAGCATCTTGATCAGCGTGGTCTTGCCGGTTCCATTGGGACCCACAATCCCCACCCGGTCGCCGCGCAGCACGCGGGTGGAAAAATCCCGCACGACAGCGCGCGGCCCATAGCTCTTGGAGACATTTTCCGCCTCGGCGACCAATGCGCCGGACGTGCGCCCCTCGCTCACTGCCAGCGTCACCGTGCCGGTGACGCGCCGCTGCTCGCGCCGGTCCTGCCGCAGGCCCGCCAACCGCTCCAGCCTTCCCACATTGCGCTTGCGCCTCGCGGTCACGCCATAGCGCAGCCAATGCTCTTCGCGCACGATCTGCCGGTCGAGCTTGTGGCGGTCTTTTTCTTCCTGCTCCAGCACTTCGTCGCGCCAGCCCTCAAAGGCGGCAAAGCCCTTTTCGATACGCCGCGTCAGGCCCCGGTCGAGCCACACGGTGGATTGCGACAGGTCGGCCAGAAAGCGCCGGTCATGGCTGATCAGAACCATGGCAGAGCGCATCGAGGAAAGCTCGTCCTGCAACCACTCGATAACAGGCAGGTCGAGATGGTTGGTAGGTTCGTCCAGGAGCAGTACATCGGGCTGAGGCGCCAGCACCCGCGCCAGTGCGGCGCGACGGCCTTCACCGCCCGACAGGGTTGCCGGATTTTCCTGTCCGGTCAGACCCAGGGCTTCAAGCAGATATTGCGCCCGGTAAAGGTCGTCCCCCGGCGCCATACCCGCCTCGACATAGGCCAGGGTGGTGGCAAAACCGGACAGGTCCGGCTCCTGCGGCAGGTAGCGGATCGTCGCGCCCGGCTCGGCAAAGCGCACGCCCTTGTCGTGCTGGATAAGGCCCGCGGCGATCTTGAGCAGGGTTGATTTACCCGACCCATTCCGCCCCACCAGCGCGATGCGTTGGCCGGGCGAGACGAGCAGTTCCGCCGCCTCCAGCAATTGCGTGCCGCCGAAGGTCAGTTCGATATTCTGCAGCGAAAGAAGTGGGGGCGCGGCCATGGGAAATCCGGAAACAAAGCGCCCCGGATAGAGCATAGGCAGGGTGGGAGATCAATCTGGCCGGGGCAATGAAAAGGCCGGACAGGACGTTGAGGATCCTGGCCGGCCCGGGGAGACGGCAGCAGCAAGCCCCGTCAGAGTACGACGCTCACACCCACAGGCCCCAAGGGGTGGCAGCGCCATGGCCCCTATCAATCACATAGAAATATGATTGTAAAGATCATATTATGGAAATGCTGCAAGAATCCCTCAGGCGGCCGAGGTAATGCCCAGCGTCTCGGACACAGCTTCGCCGGTCGAAATGCCGAGCCGCTCGCGGATCGACCGCTTCTTGGCGGCCAGGTCGGCAATCGTATAGCCCTGCAAGACTTCGAAGAACGCGCCCAGCGCCTCGCGCAGCGCCCCGTTGAGGTCGCATTCCCCGATCAGCGGACAATCGGCGCCGTCTTCGAAACATTCAGCCAGGGCGAAGTTCTCTTCGGTCAGGCGAATGGTTTCGAGCAGCGTGATCTGTTCGGCGGGCTTGCCCAGCTTGATACCGCCATGCCGGCCGCGAACGGTCTGCAACAGGCCGTTTTCGACCAGCGGCTTGATCAGCTTGAACAGGAACAGTTCCGAGATGCCATAGGCCCGGGCGATTTCGGCCACCCGGCTCAGTTCCGGCTCGTTGACGGCGCAGTAAACCAGGGTGCGGATGGCGTAGTTGGATTGGCGGGTCAGTCTCAAGAGAAGAGCCTTTCCGAAGCGTGTTCAGGGCGGTTATCGAGTCGTGTTTCTTCCTTAACCGTCCTTGCAGCTTATAACCATTCTAAAAAATGTCAATTAATCTTGAATAGCCACGTCATGTTTTTTGCCCGTGCGATCCGTCTGGACAGAATTTTAAGTTCCTCGTATGAACTTATTATTCTGGAGATGGTCAGATTGAGCACCACGGTCACGCGCGCAACCCTTTGCGAAACGGCTCAATCCGTGGGGGGTGTGGCGCGCAGCGACGCCGCCGGCATTTGCGAGCGGATGATCGAACTGATCGGCGCGGCGCTGGCCGAGGGCGAAACCGTAAAGTTGACCGGCTTCGGCACACTCGAAGTGCGCTCACGCGCCGAACGCATCGGCCGAAACCCCCGCACCGGCGAGGAACACACCATATCCACCCGCCGCGTCGTCATGCTTGTGCCCAGCGCCAGCCTGCGCGGCAAGCTGGGCAAGAGTTGAGGCAAGTCGGGGCCAGGAGCCAAGGGGCCTGGCCCCTATACGGCCCCTAAATCTCCACCATCAGCGTCACGATCTCGAATGGCCGCAGGGCCAGTCGCACAGAATTGTCTTCCAGTGCCAGCGGCTCTTCGTGCCCTTCTTCCATCAGGTTGACCACCCGCACCGATTTGACCTTGAGGCCAAAGGCGATCCTGGCATCGGCGCGCATATTGGCGTGCTCGAAGACCCGCAGAACCAATGCATTGCTCGTCTCGGCCTTTTTCACCGTTTCGATGGTCACATTGGCCGCATCCACCCCGGCGAGGCTGAACCGCTCCGTCGCCACACTGCTGCCGGGCCGGGGCGTGCCCACCATGGCAATCGGATTGTTGAACCGTTCTGCGGCGCGATGCACTTCGGCCAGGTCCGCCACCCCGTCATGGACGAGAAGGCCGTAGCGGAACCGATGCTCGCCCCGATCGGCATCGGGGCTGGGATGCACCGATCCGCGCACCAGCGTCAGGCGGATTGTCTGCTCCAGCGCGTCATAGCCATATTTGCAGTCATTGATCAGCGCCGCGCCGAAATCGGCTTCGCTCATATCGACCCAGCGATGCATCGACGCTTCAAACCGCGCCTTGTCCCAGCTGGTATTGCGATGCGTCGGGCGTTTGACATGGCCGAACTGGATTTCCGAGCGGACTTCGGAAATGTTGAGGTCGAAATCAAACTCGGCCTTGAGCACCTGGTTGCGCTCCTGCCAGTCGATGAATGTGTCGAAGTCGAGCTGGCGTGCATGCTCTTCCAGCGAAATCACCTGTACGATAAGCGAGGCTTCATAACGCCGCTCGATGCGGATCGCGGCCCGATGCGGCCCGGTCTCGACCACGCTGATGCTGACCGCCTCCTCGGCCAAGGGCCAGAACTGCTCTTCGAAATAGGCGTCGATATCCCAGGCATCGTAGTTCATCGGCTTGTCTTCATAGATGACGAGCCTATTGCCCTGTCCGCCCGGCTTCAGCGCCTGCCGCTGCCGCGTCTTGTCGAAGATCGAGGTGATTTCCCCTCTGTCGTCCAGGTCCACGCGCAACAGGGCATTCTCGATATGGCGGTCCGAAACCGAAAGCGTGGTTTTCACCATGGGTGCATTGGCCACGACGCCCGCATCCATCCATCCCAGCGGCGGCAGGGCCTTGGTCGGCGCCACAAATTCGGCGCTGCCATCGGCGCGGGTAATAGCCTGTATGGGTGTCGTGGTCCCGTCCAGCACGAGGGCCGTGCCCTCCAACGCCTTGTCGTGTCCGAGGCTGACCAGAGCGTCCCGGTTCTGGCTGGTAAAGTTGAAGAGGCGGATGCCGCCTTCGGCCAGCGGGGCGACTGCCTTGGCGGCGCCGAGCCAAGGACCATTGGCCGAATCCAGCGCCGAAAAAATGCGGTCATAGTCGGCGTCGCTATCGACATAGACTTCCGGAATGGAGGTGCCGGGCAGAATGTCGTGGAACTGGTTGATCAAAACCAGTTCCCAGAATTCGGCCAGCGTTTCTGCGGGATAGGGCATGTCGGCCCTGACCAGCGCCATGGCGCCCAGAAATTCCAGCTCCCGTAGCCGCCTTTCGCTCAGCCGGTTCTTGGCCTTGTTCTTGGCCCAGCTGGTCAGCGTGCCGCGATGATATTGCAGATAGAGTTCGCCATTCCAGGTGGGGAAACTGCCCGGATTGTCGTCCATCCGCCGCCCCAGCCGGTCGAGGAAGGGGACAATGCCTTCGAGCTTGACCTTGGGCGCGCCGGGAATGCCGCGCTCCATTCTGGTGCCGCGCTCAATCATGGCGCGCGTCGGCCCGCCGCCGCCATCGCCATAGCCATAGGACATGATCACTTCAGAATTGGCGCGCTTGGGCTCATAGCGTTTCCAGGCGCCCATGGTCTCGGATACGGAAAGATCGCCATTATAGGTCGTATAGATGGCGTCACTTTCGAACCGTTGCGCGGTGATCAACTGCGCCTTGGTCGTGGTGCCGTCGATGCCGCGCCAGAAGAATGTGTCATAAGGGTGCCGGTCGGTGTCGTTCCAGCTGAGCTTGGATGTAACGAAATAGTCGAGCCCCGACTTGTCCATGATTTGCGGCAGGTTGGCCGAATAGCCGAATGTGTCGGGCAGCCACACCGTTTTGGGCGTCACCCCGAAATGCTCTTGATGAAACCGTCGCCCGCGCATGATCTGCCGGACCAGGCTCTCGCCCGAAACGATATTGACATCAGGCTCCACCCACATGGCGCCTTCGATTTCGAACTGGCCGGATTTGACCCGCTGAATAAGGCCGTCCCAGATTTCGGGATAGTCGCGCTTCAGAAAATCGAACAGCACCGACTGGTTATACATGAAGATAAATTGCGGATATTCGGCCATCAGGCCGAGCACGGTGGCAAAGCTGCGCGCCGTCTTGTCCCGTGTATGGATCACTCGCCACAGCCAGCCGACATCGAGATGGGTCGAACCCACGGCTGTCACCTGCGGCTGCACTTCGGTATCGGCCAGCGCGTAGATTTCTCCGGCAATGGCCTCGGCCTCGGCCAGCGAGTCCACAAAGGCCTCGGTGTGGTGTCCGCGCCGATCCAGCGCCCGCAGCGCCTCATTGACCAGATCGAGAATGGCATGCCGCCGCGCATCGGCCTGATGCAGCCTTACCGCCACTTCCAAGGGAGTGATGAGGTCGAAATAGAGCTTTTCCGTCCGCTCGTTGCGGATGAAGAAATCCACTCCGAACCCCACCAGCGGCCGCTCGAAAAAGGTGAAAGCATTGATCATCACCACATGCCGATTGCCCGGCACCGCGTCGCGTTCGATCACGAGATCAGTGTGATTGCCGTCCAGCCCCTGCGCCACATGCCCGTCGAGATAGACGAGACATTGCGGGTCGGTCGTGCCGGGCCGGTCCTGCCACTGGCTGGTAAAATGCATGGCAAAAACCTGCCCGCGCGCCGCCTCCGGCACCACCACTTCCGCCGCGAACCAGGTATGACCCTGTTTTTTGGCCCAGACCGATGTGGGGCCGAAGGCTTCCCATCCCCGCCAGTCCACCGCCAGCGCCGCCTTAACGTCCATATCGGCGCGCTGCACATGCCACTGGAACGGCACATCCAATAGCGGCGTCCTGATCTTGGCCTCGAGATCGGCGCAGAGGCGGAAGAGCTTGCCCTCCAGCTTGATGTCGTCAACGAGAAGGCCGAGCCGGTCGGCGAGGGGATTTGCATAGGGCATGTTCGGAAGTCCTGAAGGCGTTCTGGTCGCGACAATAATCGGGTTATTGCAACGTTGCAATGAAGCTGCGAACTTTCCGCGCCGAGAGAAGCGGTTTTCGTCGGGTCACGAGAAGGCTAAGACTGGTTTCATGTCACAAACCGATCAAAAGCCGCTGCCCGGTCGGCCTACGCTCAAGACCATCGCCGAAATGACCGGCCTCAGCCTCTCGACCGTGTCGCTGTCGCTGCGGGGTGGCGCCGCGCTCAAGCAGGAAACGCGCGACAGGGTCGATGCCGCCGCCCGCCAGATCGGCTATGTGCCTGATAGGGCAGGGGTGCGCCTGCGCACCGGCAAGACCAATGTTATCGCCCTTATCCTGCATGGTGGCGACGAAGCCATCGATTTTGCGCGCCCCATGATCCAGGGCATTGGCCGCGCCATTGCCGGCACGCGCTATCATCTCAATGTCAGCCCGGAATTCGGGCCCGAACAGTCGGTCAGCGCGGTGCGCTATGTGCTCGACAGCCGCGCCGCCGACGGGCTGATCCTCACCCATACCTGGCCCGACGATCCGCGCGTCACCCTGCTGCTCGATGCCGGCTTCCCCTTCGTCACCCATGGGCGCACCGCTTCAAAGCGCGCCCATGCCTTCCATGACTTTCATTCGGAAGTGTTTGCGGAGCGCGCCGTCGAGCGCCTTGCGGCAAAAGGATGCCGTCGGCTGATGCTCTTTATCGGCGACAGCAACATCACCAACTTTTCCAATATCACTAAAGCCTTTCGCGCTGCCGCCAAGGGGCATGGCGTTTCGGCAGGCATTCTCGAAGGCGGCGTGTCGCGCGGTTCGCCCGAGGAGGTTCGGGCGCTCGGTGTCGATCTGGCCCGGCGCGCCGACCGACCGGACGGCATCATCACCGACAATGAAGTGCGCACGATAGCTCTTTTGGGCGGGCTGCAATCGGCCGGTCTGGTTCCCGGACGCGACATGGCCGTCGTCTATAAACAGACCTCAGGTATCCTGCCGACCTTCTTTCCAGAACTCGATTCCATCGAGGAGGATGTGGAGGCCGCCGGGCGTGAACTCACCAGTTTGCTGCTCCGGCGCATCGAGGGCGACGCGCCGGAAAATCTGCAAACCCTGGGTGAGCCGGTGCTGCATTGGCGCGGCACACCCGTTCGCTAACACTAGTCACCCTTAGGTGCCGCTCGCGGTTAACAGTCTGTTAGCATCTTCGGACAAAGTGAGACGCATGCCACGCGCCAGACTTTCCACCTGCTGTACCGATGTTGCCGAAGCGATGGGGGCGCTGACGCCCTCCTGCGCCACGAGCCAGGCCAGCGCCACTTCTGCCGGCGTTGCACCGGTTTGCGCCGCCACTTCATCCAGTGCCGCGAGGATTTTGAGGCCCTTTTCGTCCAGGTACTGCCCCACGCCGCCGCCGCGTGGCGACTGTCCGAGATCGCTCTGGCTGCGGTATTTTCCGGTCAGAAAGCCCGAGGCAAGACTGTAGTAAACGATTGATCCGACTTCATTTTTGGTGAGGAAGGGCCGCAGGGCATCGAATTCGGCCCGGTCATAAAGATTATAGCGCGGCTGGGTCACTTCATAGCGCGTCAGCGATTTGACGATTGCCGTCTGCTGGGCGTCTTCCAGCATCTGGGCGCTATAGTTCGAGGCCCCTATGGCCCGCACCTTGCCCGCCCGGATCAGCACATCATAGGCCGCCAGCGTTTCCTCATGCCCGGTTTCCTCATCGGGCCAGTGGCTGAAATATAGATCGATATAGTCCGTCTGCAACCGCTTGAGCGAGGCCTCGACCCCGGCCTTGATTGCGTCGGCCTTGAGGCCGCCCGGCTGGCGGGCAGAATTGACCTTGGTGAAGATATGTACCTTGTCGCGATTGCCGCGTGATTTCAACCACTTACCGATTATGGTCTCGCTCATTCCCGGCGGGTTCCCGGGCACCCAGTTAGGATAGCCCTCGGCCGTATCGATGGCAGTAAACCCGGCATCGACATAGGCATCGAGCACTGCAAAGCCACGTTGCTCATCAACGGTCCAGCCGAAGACATTGCCTCCCAGAACCAGCGGTTCGATCACCAGTTCGCTGCGACCCAGCGGGCGACGGTTCATAATAATCCTCCTTATATCGTCGGGGGCTAAACGCCTGTCCCGGCATTTTGTTCGGCGGGCCGTTTCGGTTCGATCAGGTCCCACTTGTTTCCATATAGGTCGGCAAACACCGCCACGCTGCCATAGGGCTCGTGGCGCGGCGCTTCCAGAAACGTCACTCCATGGGCGGCCATGCGCTCATACTGACCGGAAAAATCGTCCGTTTCGAGAAACAGCATAACCCGTCCTCCGGCCTGATTACCGATATAAGCGACCTGCTCGGGACTCTCCGCCTTGGCCAGCAGCAGCCTTGCACCCAGCCCGCCCGGCGGCGCCACGACCACCCAGCGTTTTTCGCCGCCAAGCGCCGTATCCTCGACGAGGGTAAAGCCCAACCGGTCACGATAAAAGCCTATGGCTTCATCATAATCCGCAACGAGCAGGGAGATGGTCGCTATGGTCTGCATTTGCCGTCCATGGTTTCGTGCCTTCCCGCGCCGGTCAAGCCGGCGAATAGACACCGAACGGTTCTTGCCGGAACCGTCCATTCTTGTGGATACCGGGCTTGACCGTCACAGGATTGACCAAATGGTCAACGATTCTCATTGCGCTGTCTTCCATTCTACGCTTTTGTGTCGCCCAAGCCTCCGGTGCCCAGGCACTGAGAAGGCGTTTTTTCAGGAACGGGAGACTTCCATGCACTCATCACTGACCCGCATCGCGGCGGTTCTTATTGCCTCCACGATGCTTGCCGGTGTTGCAAATGCCGAAACGATCCGCTGGGCGCGCTCGTCCGACGCGCTGACGCTGGATCCGCATTCGCAGAACCAGGGCGTGACGCACACCTTTGCCCACCACATCTATGAAACCCTGCTGGGCCGCGATTCCGATGGCGTGCTGCAGCCGCGTCTTGCCACCGAATGGTTCGTCAAGGCCGACGATCCGACCGTATGGGTCTTCAAGCTGCGCGAAGGCGTGAAATTCCACGACGGCGCCGACTTTACCGCCGAAGACGTGGTCTTCTCGCTCGATCGCGCCCGCTCCGAGGGCTCGAACATGAAGCAGCTTCACGCCGAAGTTGCCGAAGTGCGCGCCGTCGACGACCTGACCGTGGAAGTTCAGATGGTCGGCCCTTCGCCGCTCTATCCGAACAATGTCACCAACACCTTCATCATGGACAAGACCTGGTCGGAAGCCCATGACCTGCAGGAAGTGCAGGATTTCGGTGCCGGCGAAACCAACTATGCCGTTCTCAACACCAATGGCACCGGTCCTTACGTTCTGACTTCGCGCGAAGTCGACGTGCGTTCGGTTCTCACTGCCTTTGGCGGCTGGTGGGGCGATGCGCCTGAAGTCACCGAAATCGTCTATCTGCCGATTGCCGACAACGCCACCCGCGTTGCCGCTCTGCTGTCGGGCGACGTCGACCTGGTGCAGGACGTTCCGGTGCAGGATATCGAGCGTCTCAAGAACTCGCCCGGCTTCAAGGTCGAAACCGGTCCGGAAAACCGCATCATCTATTTCGGCTACAAGTTCGGTGAGGAGCCCCTCAAGTCCTCCAACATCACCGACAGCAACCCGATCAACAACCCGCTGGTCCGCGAAGCGATGGAACTGGCGCTTGACCGTGTTGCTATCCAGCAGGTCGTGATGCGCGGCAATTCAATCCCCGCCGGTGTCGCAACCCCGCCCTTCGTCAATGGCTGGACGCCCGAACTCGACGCCTTCCCGGCGCCAGATGTCGAAAAGGCCAAGGCCCTGCTGGCCGAAGCCGGCTATCCCGATGGCTTTACCATCACCCTCGACACGCCGAACAACCGCTATGTCAATGACGAAGCCATCTCGACCGCCTTCGTCGGCATGCTCGGCCAGATCGGCATTCAGGTGACCCTGGCCTCGCGTCCGGTCGCTGAGCACAGCCCGATCATCCTGGCCAACGAGTCCGATTTCTATCTGCTCGGCTGGGGCGTTCCGACCTTCGACAGCGCCTATATCTTCAACGATCTGGTGCACACCAAGACCGCTACCCACGGCACCTACAATGTTGGTCTCTATTCCAATCCTGAATTGGACGAAAAGATCATCTCGCTGGGCACCGAGACCGATTTCGACAAGCGCAATGCGACCATTGCCGAAATCTGGGAAGTGGTGAAGGCCGATCGCGTGCTGCTGCCGGTTCACAATCAGGTTCTGGCCTATGCGATGAAGGACACCATCACTCTGCCGGTTCAGCCTGAGAACCAGCCGAGCCTGACGACGGTCGTCTTCGAGTAATCGTCCCGCAATGTTGAGCCGCCGCGCGGAGCGTTTTCATCGCTCTCGCGGCGGTTCTTGATTTGGAGGGCCCGATGCTTGCCTTCATAGCCCGACGGCTGGTTCAGTCCGTCATCGTCATGCTTGTCGTGGCGTTCATCGCCTTCCTCGTCTTCCGCTATGTCGGCGATCCGGTCAGCTCCATGCTGGGCCAGGATTCCACCATGGCCGACCATGATGCCCTGCGCGAGCGTCTGGGTCTCAACGAGCCCTTCTACGTGCAGTTCTACCACTTTATCACCAATGCCCTTCAGGGCCAGTTCGGCATTTCCTACCGTCTGCAACAGCCGGTGAGCCAACTGATCATGGAGCGTCTGCCGGCCACGATCGAACTGGCCTTCGCGTCGGCGACCATTGCGCTGGTCGTCGGAGTCGTTCTGGGCATCTATACCGCCCTCAGGCCGCGAGCCTTTTCCTCCGGCGTCATCATGACCGCCTCGCTGGTCGGGGTATCCCTGCCGACCTTCCTCATCGGCATCGGGCTCATCTATGTCTTTGCCGTCGAGCTGAAATGGCTGCCCTCCTTCGGGCGCGGCGAAGTCGTCGATCTGGGCTGGTGGCGCACCGGCCTGCTCACCCAGTCGGGCCTGCGCTCGCTGATCCTGCCGGCCATCACGCTCTCGCTGTTCCAGCTGACGCCCATCATGCGTCTGGCGCGCGCCGAGATGCTGGAAGTGCTGCGCACCGACTATATCCGCTTCGCCAAGGCGCGTGGTCTTTCCCAGCGGGCCATCAATTTCGGCCACGCCCTCAAGAACACCATGGTGCCGGTGATCACCATTACCGGCCTGCAACTGGGCTCGGTCATCGCCTTCGCCATCATCACCGAGACGGTGTTCCAGTGGCCGGGCGTGGGCTCGCTTTTCGTCAATTCCGTCGCTGTCGTCGACGTCCCGGTCATGGCCGCCTACCTCGTCTTTGTGGCGCTGGTTTTCGTGGTCATCAACCTCATCGTCGACATCCTTTATTTCATCGTCGATCCGCGCCTGCGCGACGGCGCCAAATCCGGGAGGTAGCGGCCCATGACCGATCTGCCCCATTCGCCAGAACAGCCTGTCGTTGCTGCAAAGACCTCGCGCTGGAAGACATTTCTGGCGTCCGACGTCGTCTGGTCCTATCGCCATTCGCCGGTCACCATCGTCGCCTCGATCGTGGCCCTGCTGCTGATCCTGATGGCGGTCTTCGCGCCATGGATCGCCCCTTATAATCCGTTCAACCCGGCAACCCTCAATCTGATGGACGGCTTTACGCCGCCCAATTCCTCATCCTATTCCGGCAAGTATTTCCTGATGGGTACGGACAATCAGGGCCGCGATGTGCTCTCCACCATCATGTATGGCTCGCGCGTCTCGCTGTTTGTCGGCTTTTCCGCGACCCTGTTCGCCATGGTCATGGGCGTCGGCCTCGGTCTCGTCGCCGGCTATATCGGCGGCATGGTCGATGCGATCATCATGCGCATCGCCGATGTGCAGCTCTCCTTCCCGGCCATTCTCATCGCTCTGCTGATTTTCGGCATTGCCCGTGGCCTCATTCCTGCCAACCAGCAGGAAGGCGCCGCCGTCTGGGTGCTGATCCTGGCCATTGGCCTGGCCAACTGGGCCCAGTTCGCCCGTACGGTAAGGGGCGCCACCATGGTGGAACGGCAAAAGGATTATGTGGCTGCGGCCCGCATTCTGGGCGTCAATCCCTTCATCATCCTGCTGCGCCATGTCCTGCCCAATGTCATGGGTCCGGTTCTGGTGATCGGTACGATCGGGCTGGCTCTCGCCATTATCGAGGAAGCCACGCTCTCCTATCTCGGCGTCGGCGTGCCGCCCACCCAGCCTTCACTTGGCACGCTGATCCGTATCGGCCAGCAGTTCCTGTTCTCCGGCGAATGGTGGATTCTGCTTTTCCCGGCCATCACGCTCATCCTGCTCGCTTTGTCGGTCAACCTGCTCGGTGACTGGCTGCGCGATGCCCTCAACCCGAAGTTGCGCTGATGACCCAGCCCGTTCTTTCGATTCAGGACCTCGTGGTCGAGTTCCCCTTCCGCGACGACGTATTCCGCGCTGTTGACGGGGTATCCTTCGACATCATGCCCGGTGAAGTGGTTGGCGTCGTCGGTGAATCCGGTGCCGGCAAGTCCATGACCGGCTCGGCCGTTATCGGCCTCATTGAGCGGCCCGGCCATATTGCCGGCGGCGAAATCCGCCTGCAGGGCGAGCGCATCGACAATCTGCCCGAAGACAAGCGCGCCAAACTACGCGGCAAGCGCATCGGCATGGTGTTTCAGGACCCCCTGACCAGCCTCAACCCGCTCTATACGGTGGGCGAGCAGCTGATCGAGACCATCCGCACGCACCTGCCGGTAAGCGAAGCCGAGGCGCGGCAGAAGGCCATCGACCTTCTGGCCGAAACCGGCATTCCCAAGGCCGCTGAGCGCATCAATTCCTATCCGCACCAGTTCTCCGGCGGCATGCGCCAGCGCGTCGTCATCGCTCTGGCCCTTGCGGCGGAGCCGGAACTGATCATTGCCGACGAACCCACTTCTGCGCTCGACGTTTCGGTGCAGGCGCAGATTATCAAAGTGCTGAAAAAGCTCTGCGCCAGCCGTGGCGCGGCCGTCATGTTGATCACCCACGACATGGGCGTCATCGCCCAGACCGCTGACCGCATGGTGGTGATGCATCACGGCAAGGTGGTCGAGACCGGCACGGTGGGAGACATTATCCGCCGTCCGCGCGAGCCCTATACGATCAAACTGATCGACTCGATCCCGACCATCAAGCGGCAGGACGATGCGCCCGCTCCCGAGCCCGCCGCCAATGACGATGGGGCCTATGTGCAGGTCAAGCATCTGGTCCGCGATTTCGAGATCGGCGGCAGCAGCTTCACCAAGCTCCTGCCCGGCAAGGTCGAGGTCTTCCGTGCCGTCAACGATGTGAGTTTTTCCATCCCCAGGGGCGAAACCTTCGGGCTGGTGGGCGAGTCCGGTTCGGGCAAGTCCACCTGCGCCAAGATGATCGTCGGGCTTCTCCCGCCCACTTCGGGCCATATCCTGGTCGATGGCCACGACATCTGGGCCGGCGGCAAGGGCCATCAGGAACGCCGCAAGCGCGTGCAGATGATCTTTCAGGACCCCTATGCCAGCCTTAATCCCCGCTGGCGCGTCGCTGACATCATTGCGGAGCCGATGCGGACCCTGGGCATTGCCCGCAACCGTTCGGAAGTCGAAGACCGAGTGGCGGGCTTGCTGCGCCGCGTTCGCCTTGATCCTTCGGTCATGCGCAAATTCCCGCACGAATTTTCCGGTGGCCAGCGCCAGCGCATCGCCATCGCCCGTGCCCTTTCCAGCCAGCCCGAATTCATCGTCTGCGACGAGCCCACTTCGGCACTGGACGTTTCGGTGCAGGCGCAGGTTCTGGATCTGATGAGTGAATTGCAGTCCGAATTCGGCCTCACCTATCTCCTCATCAGCCACAATCTCGCGGTCGTGCGGCAGATGTCGACGGCCGTTGGCGTGCTGCACAATGGCGTTCTGGTGGAAAAAGGCCCGACCGACGCGATTTTCGACAATCCGCAGGCGGACTATACCCGCATGCTGCTCGACGCCGTGCCCGATATTTCCAAAGTGGCGTGAGGCGACAGCCCCACCTAACCTTATTCCTTGAGGGGAGGTTAGGTGGGGGCTTTCAGAGCCCTAAACTTCGACCCTTTTCCCCTCGCGACCCGAATGGATCAGCGCATCGATCAGCCGGTGCACATTGAGCGCCGTATGGCCGTTTGAGAGGGGTTGGCGGTCTTCGCTCACGGCCTCGACGAAGTCCTCGATCTGGGCCTGATGCCAGTCGAAAGGGAAAGCCATGGGGTCGGCGCCCCCGCCCGAATTGCTGGCCTCTCCGATGGTCTCTTTGCGTCCATCCATCCAGTTGAGCGTCAGATTGCCGCCGGTCAGCGTGGCGCTGGCCCGCTCGAAATTTAGCGTCAGGCTTTCGGCTCCGCCCGGGAAATTGGCAGTCGTGGCCATCAGCGCGCCAAAGGCCCCATTGGCAAATTCGAGACCGCCCGAGACAAAATCTTCCGTCTCCATTTTGTGCAGGCCCGTCGTCGCGGCCAGAGCTGTGACGGCTTTGACCGGTCCGGTCAGGCTCAGCATAAGGTCGAGCGAATGGATGGCCTGGGTGATGAGAACCCCCCCGCCATCCTGAGCGAAAGTGCCGCGGCCCGGCTTGTCGTAGTACCCCTCTTGAGGCCGCCACCACGGCACGACCAGATGCACGGCATGCAGAGCGCCCAGTTCACCGCTTGCCACCTTAGCCGCTAGAGCCTTTGAAGCGGCGCGGAAGCGATGCTGGAAAATGATGCCCAGTTTGACCCCGGCCTTGTCGCAGAGATCAACAATCGCTTGGGCGGCCGCGGTCGAGCGTTCAACGGGCTTTTCCATCAGTACGTGCTTGCCTGCCGCAGCAGCTGCAGCCACGATATCATGCCGCGCATTGGGCGGGGTGATGACCAGAATGGCCTTCACCTCCGGATCGGCCAACAGGCTCTCATAGTCCGGCGCGGCCGGGAAACCATATTCGGAACAGAAGCGGCTGAGTTCCTCGGCATTGCGGCGCCAGATGCCCCGAACCTCGACCGTGTCGCGGATCGCGTTGAGCGCCAATGCATGCGGCTTGGCGCCCATTCCGGCGCCGACAACGCCAATTCCGAAACGAGCCTGTTCATGTGCCATTCAGCCGTTCTCTCCTATGCCATCAGCCCGCCATTATCACGGCGCGGTATTGCTCCCCATGGGGCATTGGAGAGGGACCTAACATGAAATTCGTCGGTGTTGTTGCAGCACTTTTTGTCGCTGCCGGCATTGCCTTGGCCGGCTGGTTTGTCGGCACATCTTTGGTGGAAAGCCGCCAGCCGCTGCGTACGGTGACCGTCAAGGGGCTCTCCGAGCGGTCGGTTCAGGCCGATCTCGGCTTCTGGCCCATTCGCTTCGTCGCCACTGGCGCGACGCTTGAAGCAGCACGGGCGAGCCTTGAGAACTCGGAAAGCGCGGTGCGCACCTTCCTCACCGACCGGGGCTTTGCCGAGGCCGAAATCCAGGTGCAGAACGTGCTCGTGGAAGACCGCGCGGCCGGCTACAATGCCGGCTCGACGCCGGACGAATATCGGTTTGTCCTGACCGAGGACATGCTGGTCACTACCGACCGCGTCACCGAGCTGGCCGATGCCAGCCGCTCGGTCGCCGACCTTCTGCGGCAGGGCGTCGTGTTCTCGTCGGACAGCTACAGTGCTGGGGCGTCTTTCGTCTTCACCAATATCAACGATCTCAAGAGCGAGATGCTGACCGAGGCGACCCAGCGCGCCAAGGAAACCGCCGCTCAATTCGCTACCGAATCCGGCGCCCAGGTCGGCGATATCCAGAGCGCCAATCAGGGTGTGTTCGAAATCCTGCCTGCCGTGGAGATCCCCAATGACCGGCCGGAAAAGCAGATCGACAAGAAGGTCCGCGTAGTGACGACGATCACCTATTTCCTCGTCGACTGAACTGTGTGGCCGGCGGGCGGGTTCAGCCCGCCCGTCGCCATACCTGTTCGCGCAGGAACGTTTCGAGATTTTCCCGGCTCATCGGGCGGGCAAAGGCATAGCCCTGCAGGATATCGCAGCCGAGATCGGCCAGAATGCGCGCCTGTTCCATGGTCTCGACGCCTTCTGCCACGATTTCGATATCCATGGATTTGCCGATATCCACGATCGAGGCCACCAGCCGCCGCTGTGCAGGCTGCTCGGCAATCGGCGTGACAAGCTGGCGGTCGATCTTGAGCCGGCGCGGATGCAGTTTCTGCAATGAGACGATAGAGGCATAGCCGGTGCCGAAATCGTCGATCTCAATATCGATCCCCAGATCTTTGATCTGATCGATATTCCAGGCGACGACGCTGTCGCGCTCGTCGAGATAAATGGATTCCACAAGCTCGAACGACAGCCGTCCCGGCGCCAGCGGTAGGGCACGCAGGCTGTCGATCAGCCCCTCATCATGCAGCCGGCGCAGCGACACATTGACCGAAGCGCGCGGCACGCATAGCCCGATATCGTCCCAATGGGCGAGGTCGGACAGAGCCTGGTCGAGCACCACCCGGTCGATCTGGGCCATGACATTGAGTTCTTCGGCAATATCCATGAAACCGGCTGGCATTCTCAGCCCGTCGCTGGGATGTTGCCAGCGCGCCAGCGCCTCCACCCCGACCAGATCGAGCGTCCGGGCATCGAATTGCGGCTGGTAATGCGCGATGAACTGATTGGCATCGAGCCCGGCCAGGATTTCGTCGGCGACCCGCTTGGTGTTGATCACCTCGGCCTGCAGAGCCTCGCTGAAAAATTCATGGCGATTGCGGCCCCGCGCCTTGGCGCGATAGAGCGCAATATCGGCATTGATCAGCAATTGCTTGACGTCGATATCGGCCTGCCGTGTCACCGCAAGGCCGATACTGACGCCGAAGCGGCAGGCATGGCCCTCATACTGAGCCGGCTTGCGCATTTCGCGCACGATCCGCTCGGCAAGCGCATTCAGCCTGTCGTCATTACTGCCGGCGCTGGAGACAATGACGAATTCGTCGCCACCGATACGGGCGACGAAATCGGTTTCGCGGCAATTGGCGCGCAGGACCTTGCTGGCATGGATCAGCATGGCGTCGCCCGCTGCATGGCCGAGCGTATCGTTGATCTGTTTGAAGCGGTCGAGATCGATATGCAGAAGGGCAATCGAGCCACTGCCGTAATAGCCGTCGGCCGCGTGCTCGCGCAGCATTTCGTCAAGATACCGCCGGTTGGGCAGACCGGTCAGGCTGTCGTGGAGCGCATTATGCTCGATGCTGACTCGCGCCGCTTCCAGCTCGCGATTTCGCGCCTCGGTCAATTGGTGCGCTTTGCGCAGGTCCTGGTTCAGCAACACGTCGGAAGTGACGTCCCAATTGACCCCGACAATACGCTCAGGCTGGCCGGGCTCCTGAAATTTGGCGGCGATGGAGCGCACATGACGCACCGTGCCGTCAGGCAATATAGCGCGATAGTCGGACTCGTAACGACCGGTGGCAATTTCGCGCTGGAAATCGTGTTCTGCCCGCTCCTGGTCATCGGGGTGAACCGCCGCCCGCCAGTGGTCATGCGTGCGTGGTGCGCCATCATTGGGCAGGCCGTAAAGCTCGTTTGTGCGTTCGTCCCAGGTCTCGTTGCCTGTGGCCGGGTCCATTTCCCAGACACCGACCTTGGACACATCCAGCGCCAGATTGAGTCGTCGCGTTAGCCGGTCGAGTTCGGACTGCCGGGCGCCCAGCTCCCTGATATAGTCCTGACGCTGCGCGATCATGCGACCGGTGACCAAAATGGGCAGCAGCATGAGTGCTGCGGCGAGAGCGATCAGCCCGCGCATCATCCAGAGATTGTCAGGTTCGGCGCCCCAGCCGCCCTTGGGTACAGCGGCCAGTTGCCAGGTGCCAGAGGGCAGGACGACATCGACATAGACAGGGTTGAGCGCGCTGAGGTCCGGGCCATAAAAGCGCGCGCCAACCCGCCCGGCGCCGTCCTTACCGGTTATAGAAATCTCGATATTGAGGTCGGGATCGTACAGCCCGCTATCGGTATAGAGCCGCTCGACATCCACGACCGCCGAGACAATGCCCCAGAACCGTTGGCCGTCGCCGCGATTGGCATAGACGGGAAAGCGCCCCACAAAGCCCTGCCCGCCCTGCACCAGATCCACGGGACCGGCAATATTGAGCTTGCCCGATTCCACCACCCAGCGGACCGCTTCCCATTGGCTGGGCGTGTTGCGGTAATCGAGGCCGATGGCGGCTTCATTGCCCTTTAGCGGATGCGTCATGGAGATGACAAGGTTGGGCGCGGCGGCAACCGAACGAAGTTGGCTGTCTTCGGCAAAGAGATTACCCACCAACTGGTCGAACCGTTGCTGGTTCATGTCCGGTTCGGTGGTGAGCGTCGCCACCAGTCCCCGCACAAGTTGAATATTGCTGGTGATATTGCCTTCGAGCTTGGCGCGGATCACCGAGACCTGGCTCAGGACGCTGCCGCGCTGACGGCCTTCGGCGATCTGCTGGTTCTGCCGGTCGAGCAGAATGCCGACAACCAGCACGACGGCCATGGCGATGAGCGCGGGGACGGCAATTGCGCCCCGCCACATGCCCCGCTGCTTTTCGGCTCGGCCCTCGCCCATGGCGGTCGCAGTCCTGTCCACGTTCCAATCCCGGCATTATCGGGCAGTGTGGATTGACGAGGTGCTTACGGGCCGCTGAATGTTGTGCCGTGGTAAATGCTTGGCAAACCGCACGCGTTTTGTGCGATCTGCCGGTTGGGTCAGGGAACCACGGTTTTGACGATGGAGGCGTCCAGCGCCTCGTAGTCGTGCAGCCCAATCGTGTCGTAGAGCTCCTGGCGGGTCTGCATCTCTTCCAGCATCGCCTTGGTGCCGCCATCTCGTTTGATGGTGGCATAGAGCTTTTCCTGCGCCTTGTTGGCGACGCGCAGCGAGGAGACCGGCCAGATGACCATGGAATAGCCCAAAGCCTCGAATTCCGAAGCGGTGAGATAGGGCGTCTTGCCGAATTCGGTCATGTTGGCGAGCAGTCTCACCCCCGGCATCGCCTTGGCGAAGTCGCGGAACATGTCCACCGTGGTCAGCGCCTCCGGAAAGATCGCATCGGCCCCGGCCGCCATATAGAGCTTGGCACGGGCAATGGCGCCCTCGATGCCTTCGCTCGCCGCCGCGTCTGTGCGCGCAATGATCACCATGTCGCGGCGCGCTTTGGCCGCAGCGGCGACCTTGGCCGCCATGTCATGGGCATCGGCCAGTTTCTTGTCGTTGAGATGGCCGCATTTCTTGGGCAGCAACTGGTCTTCGAGATGGACCGCGCCAGCACCCGCTTCTTCGAATGTGCGCACCATATGCATGACATTGAGCGCCTCGCCATAGCCGGTATCGCCATCGACCAATAGGGGCAGGCCGGAGGCACGGGCGATCTGGCGGATGAAGAAGCTCACTTCATCCACGGTAATGATGCCGAGATCGGGAATGCCCATCGAGGCGGTCATGGCAGCGCCGGAGAGATAGAGCGCCTCAAAGCCGGCATTACGGGCCTGAATGGAGGCCTGGCCATTATGCGCGCCGGGCAGTTGCAGGATCTGGTTGCGCTCCAGCAGGGCCCGGAAGCGCCGCCCGGCGGACTGGGTGGGCAATTCGTCTGAGACGAGATAGGGCATGGTCTAGTCCTTGCGATCCTTGAGCGGCACGAAGGCGAGGTCTTCGGGGCCGGTATAATTGGCGGACGGGCGAATGATCTTGCCATCCTCGCGCTGCTCGATCACATGCGCCGCCCAGCCGGAGGTGCGCGCAATGACGAAAAGCGGGGTGAACATGGCGGTGGGCACGCCCATGAGATTATAGGAAACGGCGCTGAACCAATCGAGATTGGGGAACATGGCCTTGGCATCCATCATGGTGGATTCAATGCGCTCGGCAATTGCGTATTGGCGCTGGGCTCCTGCCGTGTCGGCAAGGGATTTAGCCACCCGCTTGATCACCACATTGCGTGGATCCGAAACGGTATAGACCGGATGGCCGAAGCCGATGATGACTTCCTTTGCCCCGACGCGGCGGCGAATATCGGCCTCGGCTTCATCGGGGGTGGAATAGCGTTCCTGAATCTGGAAGGCGACTTCATTGGCCCCGCCATGCTTGGGGCCGCGCAGCGCGCCGATGGCTCCGGCAATGGAGGAATACATATCCGAACCGGTGCCGGCGATGACGCGAGCGGTGAAGGTCGAGGCGTTGAATTCATGCTCGGCATATAAAATGAGCGACGTGTGCATGGCCTGCACCCAGTCCGCGCTCGGCTTTTGCCCATGCAGCAGGGTCAGGAAATGCCCGCCAATGCTGTCATCGTCGGTCTCGACCTCGATGCGGCGGCCATTGTGGCTGAAATGATACCAATAGAGCAACATCGAGCCCAGGCTCGCCATCAGCCGGTCGGCAATAGCGCGGGCATCGGGCGCATTGTGGTCATGGCTTTCCGGCAGCACGCAGCCAAGCGCGGAAACACCGGTGCGCATCACATCCATGGGATGAGCGGCGGCGGGCAGGGCTTCCAATGCGGCCTTTACCGCATTGGGCAGGCCACGCATGGCTTTGAGCCGGGTCTTGTAGGCGGCAAGCTGCGCTGTTGTGGGCAGCGTCCCGTGGACCAGAAGATGGGCAATCTCCTCGAACTCACTGCTCTCGGCCAGATCGAGAATGTCATAGCCGCGATAATGCAGGTCATTGCCGGTACGCCCCACGGTGCAGAGCGCGGTATTGCCGGCGGTGACGCCCGAAAGCGCCACCGATTTCTTGGGCTTGAAGCCTGGAGCTTCGGTCATTCCCGCCTCCCTCAGAAGATGCCGGCCGGCGCGACCGGACCAAGCTGGTCGGGCGACACCACGAAGTTGAGTTCCCGCACTTCGGCCACCGTGAGGCTGGGCAGACGTTCGACCAGCGCCAGGAACCGGTCCTGCTCAGCCTTCGAGACAATGCCATCGGCCAGGGTGCGGAATTTTTTGATATAGTTGGGGCGGCTGAATGGCCTTGCGCCATTGGGATGGGCGTCGGCAACGCCAAGTGCGTCGCTGATCACCGTGCCGTCTTCCATGGTCACGATCACCTGGCCGCCATAGGCCATATCTTCGCCCTTGGCGTGGTAACGCTGGGTCCAGATCGGGTCTTCCTCGGTGGTGATCTTGTGCCAGAGCGCCACCGTGTCGGGACGGCGGGCACGTTCTGGCGCATAGCTCTTTACATGGTGCCAGCCACCATCCTGCAGGGCCACTGCGAAAATATACATGATCGAATGGTCGAGCGTTTCGCGGCTGGCATTGGGGTCCATCTTCTGGGGATCATTGGCGCCCGTGCCGATGACATAATGGGTGTGATGGCTGGTCTTGATCAGGATCGACTTGATTTTGCTGAGATCGCCGATCTTAGGCCCCATGCGCCGGGCAAGGTCGATCAGTGCCTGGCTCTGATACTCGGCCGAATATTCCTTGGTATAGGTGTCCAGAATGGCGCGCTTGGCCTCGCCGGCTTCGGGCAGCGGCACCTGATAGAGCGCCTTGGGGCCGGAAAGCAGCCAGGCGATGAAACCGTCTTCGCCTTCATAGGCCGGGGAGGGGGCGCCTTCCCCGCGCATGGCGCGGTCCACCGCCTCGATGGCCATCTTGCCTGCAAAGGCAGGCGCATAGGCCTTCCAGGTCGAGATTTCGCCCTTGCGCGACTGGCGCGTGGTGGTGGTCGTATGCAGAGCCTGCTGGATGGCCTGATAGGTCACTTCGGTCGATAGGCCCAGCAGCGCGCCTATGCCGCCGGCCGCCGAGGGGCCGAGATGGGCAATGTGGTCGATCTTGTGTTCGTGCAAGCAGATGCCCTTGACCAGATCGACCTGGATTTCATACCCGGCGGCTAGCCCACGCACCAATGCGGCGCCATCAAGACCCTTGGCCTGCGCCACCGCCAGGATGGGTGGAATATTGTCGCCGGGATGGCTGTAATCGGCGGCGAGGAACGTGTCGTGGAAGTCGAGTTCGCGCACCGCCACGCCATTGGTCCAGGCCGCCCATTCCGGGCTCACCAGTGTGTCGCCGGACAGCCCGAACACCGCGGCGCCCTTGGCGGATTTGTGTCCCAGCGCCTGGGCGCGGGCCGAACGGATCGGGCCACGGGCAATGGAGGCCGCAGCCACGGCAGCATTGTCGATGATGCGGTTTCCGATCATTTCGACCACGGCATCCTCCACCGGCACCGGATCGGTCGCCACCGCAGCCAACTTCCAGGCCAGTTGGTCCTCGCGAGCCAGATGTTCGGCGGACTTATAGGTGCGGACGTCGTGAATTTTCATGCTCGGTCTCCGTATGGCTGTTGGGGGCGGACACTAACCGCGTCTGCAACTGAACCCAAGACAGGAAAGCGCGAGGCTGTTACAACTCCACATGTGCAGTTTTGCAAATTTGTAAGGTTGTGGAGATGGCAGGAAAAAAGGTCTTTGCCGGCGCGCGGTTGCGGGCGCTGCGCGCACAACACAAACTGACCCAGGCCGAACTGGCAAGCCGGCTCGACATCTCGCCCTCCTATGTCAATCAGCTCGAATCCAATCAGCGGCCACTGACCGCTTCGGTCATGCTGGCGCTATCGGCCGGGTTCAATCTCGATCTATCGAGTCTGGCCACCGACGCGTCCGATCGGCTGGTGGTGGATTTGCGCGAGGCGATGGCCGATCCGGTCTTCGGAGAGGCCGTGCCGAGCCTGCAGGAACTCAAGACCGTCGCCGCCAACGCGCCTGACCTGTCGCGGGCGGTGCTGCAACTCTACGAAGCCTATCGCAAGACCAATGAGCGACTGGCCAATATGGACGCCGCCTTGACCCGCGATCCGCAGTCGAGCGTGCAGACTGCCTATGAGGAAGTGCGCGACTTTTTCCACTATGCCGACAACTATATCGATCCGCTCGACCGCGCTGCCGAGCAACTGGCGGCGCAGCTGGGCGATCCCGGCTCTGACCGGCTGCGCCGGCTGATCGCCTATTGCGAAACCGCCCATGGCCTGGATGTGCGGCCCAGCCCGCCGGCCAGCGG
>VFQU01000681.1_pt1 | contig 26220 bp, 26 predicted proteins | sample 3512311 | NCBI WGS metagenome assembly VFQU01 (sample SAMN10412377, study PRJNA504923) | tailings metagenome | isolation source: Relicate 3 Philex TSF3 active mining site | place: Philippines: Tuba, Benguet | collected 2017-08-29
AGGCGATCCAGCTGCACCCGCTGGTCTGTACCGCCTTCAACGCCGACTTCGACGGTGACCAGATGGCGGTCCACGTGCCGCTCAGCCTCGAAGCCCAGCTCGAAGCGCGCGTGCTGATGATGAGCACCAACAACATCCTTTCGCCCGCCAACGGCAAGCCGATCATCGTGCCTTCGCAGGACATGGTGCTGGGGATCTACTACCTCTCGATGGAGCGGCAGGAAAAGCATCCTGAATTCATCGAGGAAGCCGATGGCACCAAGGTCGAAAAGCTGCCGCGCTTTTCCGACATGGCCGAAGTGCATCAGGCCCTGGAAGCCAAGGCGGTCACGCTCCACACCCGCATCCTCGCCCGCGTCCCGCAGGCCGACGAGCAGGGCAATGTGGCGATGAAGCGCTTTGTTACCACGCCGGGCCGGATGCTGATCGGCGAATGCCTGCCCAAGAGCCACAAGGTGCCCTTCGACATCGTCAACCGCCTTCTCACCAAGCGCGAGATCGGCGACGTGATCGATCAGGTCTATCGCCACACCGGCCAGAAGGACACGGTGCTGTTTGCCGACGCCATCATGGCGCTGGGCTTCCGCCACGCGTTCAAGGCCGGCATCAGCTTCGGCAAGGATGACATGATCATCCCCGACGCCAAGGAAAAGCTGGTCGAGGAGACCAAGGAACTGGTCGCTGGCTATGAACAGCAATATCAGGATGGCCTCATCACCCAGCAGGAAAAATACAATAAGGTGATCGACGCCTGGTCGAAGTGCGGTGACATGGTTGCCGACGCGATGATGGCCGAGATCAAGGCGCAGCCGATCGATGCTGAGACGGGCAAGGAAGCCCAGATCAACTCGATCTACATGATGAGCCACTCGGGCGCGCGCGGCAGCCCGGCGCAGATGAAGCAGCTCGCCGGGATGCGCGGCCTGATGGCCAAGCCGAGCGGCGAGATCATCGAGACCCCGATCATCTCGAACTTCAAGGAAGGTCTGACCGTTCTTGAATACTTCAACTCGACCCACGGGGCGCGCAAGGGCCTTGCGGATACCGCATTGAAGACGGCAAACTCGGGCTACCTCACCCGCCGCCTTGTGGACGTGTCGCAGGATTGCGTCATCGTCGAGGAAGATTGCGGCACGCAGAACGCGCTCGAAATGCGCGCCATCGTGCAGGGCGGTTCGGTGATCGCCTCGCTGGGTGAGCGCATTCTCGGCCGGACTGTCGCTGAGGACATCATCAATGCTGCCACCGGCGCAGTTATTGTGCCTGCCGGCACGCTGCTCGATGAAGCGATGGTGAAGGAAATCGAGGCGGCAGAAGTGCAGTCGGCCAAGATCCGCTCGCCGCTGATCTGCGAAGCTGAACAGGGCGTTTGCGCGACCTGCTATGGCCGCGATCTGGCACGCGGCACGCCCGTCAACATCGGCGAGGCGGTGGGCGTTATCGCCGCGCAGTCGATCGGTGAACCCGGCACGCAGCTCACCATGCGCACCTTCCACATTGGCGGTGCGGCGCAGCTTAACGAAACCAGCCACCTTGAGGCGATTTCGGAAGGCCGCGTGGAGCTGCGCGACATGCCGACCATCACCGACAAGCGCGGCCGCATTCTCAGCCTTGCGCGCAATGGCGAGATCGCGGTGATCGATGCCGAAGGGCGTGAGCGCGAGATGCACAAGGTGCCCTATGGCACCGTTGTGATGTTCAAGGACGGCGAGTCCGTGAAGATCGGCGATCGTCTGGCCGAGTGGGATCCCTTCACTCTGCCGATCATCACCGAGCAATCGGGCGTGGTGAAGTATCAGGATTTGCTTGAGGGCATTACGCTTGAAGAAGCGGTCGATGATGCCACCGGCATCGCGCAGCGCGTGGTGACCGAAAACCGCGCCACGGGCCGCAAGAAGAAGGAAGATCTGCGTCCGCGCCTGACCTTGCTTGGTGAAGGTGCCAGTAAGGATGGGGCTGAGACCGAGGCGGCACGTTACATGCTCGCTCCGGGCACGACGCTGTCGGTGGGTGATGGCGACACGGTGCAGGCGGGCGACATTCTCGCGCGTGCCAGCCGCGAAGCCGCCAAGACCCGCGACATCACCGGCGGTCTGCCGCGCGTGGCCGAGCTTTTCGAAGCGCGCATGCCCAAGGACGTCGCGATCATCGCCAAGATTTCCGGCCGCATCGAATTCGTCCGCGAATACAAGGCGAAGCGCAAGATCGCGATCATCCCCGAGGAGGGTGAAGCCGTCGAATACCTGATCCCCAAGACCAAGGTGATCGACGTGCAGGAAGGCGACTATGTGAAGAAGGGTGATACCCTGATTTCCGGCTCGCCCAACCCGCACGATATCCTTGAGGTGCTTGGCGTCGAAGCGCTGGCCGAATATCTCGTCAATGAGATCCAGGAAGTCTATCGCTTGCAAGGCGTGAAGATCAACGACAAGCACATCGAGGTGATCGTTCGCCAGATGCTGCAAAAGGTTGAGATCACCGATGGCGGGGACACCACCCTGCTGCCGGGCGAGCAGGTCGATCTGGCTGAAATGCTCGAGATCAATGGCAAGCTCGCCAAGGGCAAGGAACCGGCGCAGGGCACCCCGGTGCTGCTCGGGATCACCAAGGCAAGCCTCCAGACCCGCAGCTTCATCTCGGCGGCGAGCTTCCAGGAAACCACCCGCGTGCTGACGCAGGCGGCGGTCGAAGGGAAGAAGGACACGCTGATCGGTCTGAAGGAAAACGTCATCGTGGGCCGCCTTATTCCGGCGGGAACAGGTGCGGGCATGAACCGCCTGCGCGTGACGGCGAACAGCCGTGATGCCGCGCTCAAGGCGGCATGGAAGAAGCAGCAGGATGCGCTTGCCGCTTCGGGCCAGCGTGAAGTCGAGCCTGCTGCCGACGCCATCGGTTCGGAAGAAAAGATGAAGGCGGCCATGGCAGCGATGGCGGCTTCGGCACCGGCTGCCGAGGTCGAGGACGACGGCGAAGAGTAAGCTCTCGCAGCCCCTCCGCTGACCGCGAAAGACCCTGCCCAAGCCCGCGCTTGGGCGGGGTTTTTCGCGCCCGCGCCCCGATGAAAATATCGCTATTGCAAATCACTCGCATCATGATAGTGAGGACGTCGTCCCGCCTTTCCTGCCATGCGAGGTTTCATGTCCCAGCACCGCCCTTCCGCCACCGCCGCCAGCCAGACGATTGCCGCGCTCGCCGCGCCGCCCCGGATCGAGCGTCTCGGGCCCGTTGCCGGGCGTTTCATCCACGCGCTGCGTCTGATCGCCTTGCATGAGCGGATGGGGCGCGATCCCGTGCCAGAACTCGCCGTGCGGCTCGGCGGAGTGGAGATCGCTGCCAAGGCGTTGATGCTTGCGCACATCATCTCTGCTGTCTGGCCTGAGAATATTCATGTCAGCCGCTTCTGTTGCCGCTTGCTCAGCCATGACGAAGCGACCATCGGCGCGCTTGTCGATGCGGCTGGCGGCGCAGACCGGGTGCGCTTTGAGGCAGCGATCACCGGTCTCATCCGCAGCGACCGTGCCCCGCGCCTGTGGGAGGCAGCCCTTTCGCTGGCAGCGGCGGAGCTGCGAGCGCGCTAATCCTTGCGGGAGCGCGCACAGGCCTTTACCGAGCGCGCATGATCACAACCCGCTTTGCCCCTTCGCCGACTGGCCGACTGCATGTCGGCAATATCCGCACCGCGCTCCACAACTGGATGCTGGCGCGGCAGGCCAAGAATCCTGAGCGCGGCACGTTCATCCTGCGGATCGACGACACGGATGCGGCGCGCAGCCGTGAGGAGTATGCCGAGGCTATACGCGCCGACCTGACCTGGCTCGGGCTGACATGGGATCGCGAGGAGCGCCAGTCGGCGCGGCTCGCCCGCTACGAGGCGGCCTTCGAGGCGCTGCGCGCAGCCGGGCGCCTCTATCCCTGCTATGAAACCGCGCAAGAGCTGGACGTGAAGCGCAAGATTGCGCTCGGGCGAGGGCTGCCGCCGATCTATGATCGCGCGGCGCTTGGCCTCAGCGATGCTGAACTTGCGGCAAAGGAGGCCGAGGGGATCGCGCCGCACTGGCGCTTCCTGCTCGATCATGATGAGCCTATTGCATGGGACGATGGTATTCGCGGCGCGCAGAAATTCGCCGCCAGCCAATTGTCTGATCCGGTGATCCGCCGCGCCGATGGATCATGGCTCTACATGATGCCGAGCGCGGTTGACGATATCGACATGGGCGTAACCCAGGTGCTGCGCGGGGAAGATCACGTCTCGAACACTGCCGTTCAAATTCAGATCTTTACCGCGCTTTTTGCTGCGGGGTTTGCTGCGGGGGAAGGTGCAGCAAAAGTGGTTCCGGCCTTTGCGCATGAAGCATTGCTGGTGGGCAAGGAGGGCAAGCTGTCAAAGCGGCTCGGCTCGCTCGGTTGCGATGCGTTTCGCGAGGCCGGGATCGAACCCGAAGCCATCATCGCGCTGCTGGCACGGCTGGGCACGTCCCAGCCGATCGATCCGATTGCCGATCGTGCGGTGCTGACCGCCAGTTTCGATCTCGCCACCTTTGGCCGCGCGCCTGCCAAGTTCGACGAGGCTGATCTTGAACGGCTTAATGCTGCGATTGTGCACCAGCTTCCCTTCGCAGCGGTGAAAGACCGCCTGCCCGAAGGCATGGACGAGGCCGGCTGGCACGCGGTGCAGCCCAACCTTGCGCATGTTCACGAAGCGGCGGAGTGGTGGCGATTGGTGACCGGGCCGATTGAGGTGCGCGATTTCTCGCCTGAGGATCGCGCCTATCTGCGCGAGGCCGCCGACGCGCTCGCCTGGGTCGATAATCCCTGGGGCGCGCTCACCACCGCACTCAAGGACACAACCGGGCGCAAGGGCAAGGCGCTGTTCCTGCCGCTGAGGCAGGCGCTGACTGGCATGGATCACGGCCCAGACATGGGCGAATTGCTGCCGCTGATCGGCGAGACCGAGGCCCGCAGCCGCCTGCTGGCTGCTGCGGGCTAGCGGTTTTCAGCGCGTGCGGCAGGCGCCGGTGGTGGTGTCTTCGATGCTGCCATCCTGATCGTAACGGATGCGCATATTGTAGCCATCCTGCGACAAGGAGACGATCACCGCGTTATACCAGCGGCCATCGACCGCCCATTGGCAGGAAATCCGGCTGCCCGGTTCCCAGTCGAAAAAGCGGATGGTGTTGGCCTGCCGCGATTCCACCGAGCCATCATCGAAGCGCACGGTTACAGTGGTGCCGTTGCGCGCTTCGATCACGCCGGGATAAAGCACCCGGCTGCCGCGCCAGGGCGAGAGAACCCAGTCGCCCACCTGCTGCGCAATCGCGCTCGCCGGCATCACAGCGGCTGCGGCAACCAGGCCGATCCGGGCAATCATCTGCAAGGATTTCATCGTTTCTTCCCCCCCCCCTGCCTTTATCGAGCCTTTACAGGCAAAAGCGCGCCGCCTTTCGGCAGCGCAGTATTCGCCAAACCTTTGGTCGAGCGCACATTATCCCGCGTTTGCAGAAGTGCAAGAGGCCTTGCACAGGCGCCCACCGGCCTTGGTTAGGTGCCCTTGTGTTTGGCCAGTTCATCGCCTGCGATAGTGACGATATGGAGCAGATTGGTGCTGCCCGGCGTCCCGAACGGCACGCCTGCGAGCACGATCACCTTGCTGCCCGCACTGCCAAATCCGTGGCGCAGCGCCATGCGCTTGCCCTTGCCGATCATTTCTTCGAAACTGTCGATGTCGCGCGTGGTAACCGCGTGCGCGCCCCATAACAGGCCGACCCTGCGCGCTGTCTTCACTGACGGGGTGAGCACCAGCATCGGGGTCGCGGGCCGTTCGCGCGCAACCCGCCGCGCGGTCGAACCGGAATTGGTGAACACCGTGATCGCGCTGATCGGCAGGGTATCGGCGATGGTCATGCAGGCGTGGGAGAGCGCATCGGAGGTGGTGGCATCAGGCGGGGTATCGAGATAGCGCACGCGGCCCTTGTATTCGGGATCATGTTCGACCTGCGTTGCGATCGCATCCATCATGGCGACGGATTCTTCGGGCCATGCTCCGGCAGCGCTTTCGGCTGACAGCATCACCGCGTCCGCTCCGTCATAAACGGCGTTCGCCACGTCGGAAACTTCGGCGCGGGTCGGCGAGGGGCTTTCGATCATCGATTCGAGCATCTGCGTTGCCACGATCACCGGCTTGCCTGCGCGGCGCGCTGCGTTGACGATGTGCTTTTGCAGCGGGGGCACTTCCCACGGCTCCAGCTCCACCCCCAGATCGCCGCGCGCGACCATGATGCCATCGGCCATCTCGATGATGTCATCGAGGCGCTTGACGGCCATCGGCTTTTCGATCTTGGCACACAGCGCGGGAGCCGCATGGCCACTGCGGGTGCCGATGAGCTTGCGCGCCTCGGCCAGATCATCGGGGCGCTGCACGAAGGAAAGCGCGATCCAGTCGGCCCCGTGTTCCACCGCGAAGGCGAGATCGCGGCGGTCCTTTTCAGTCAGAGCCGGGATCGGGACTTCGGCATCGGGCACATTCACGCCCTTGCGATCGGAAATCACCCCGCCGACTTCCGCACTGCACAGGATGCGTTCCTGATCCGCCTCCAGCACCTTCAACCGAATTTTGCCATCATTGATGAGCAGGCGCTGGCCGCGTTCGAGGATGCCGAACAATTCGGGATGCGGCAGGCATACGCGGGTTTCATCCCCCGGCGCGGGGTTGCGATCCAGCGTGAAGTGGCCCGAATGGCGGATCACCGCCTGGCCGCTTGCAAAGGTGCCGACGCGCAGCTTGGGCCCTTGCAGATCGGCAAGGATCGTGATGGGCCGGACCACCTGCTTTTCCAGCGCCCGGATTGCGGCCATGGTGGCGCTGTGATCTTCGTGACTTCCGTGGCTCATATTGACGCGGAAGGCATCGGCGCCTGCGCGCAGCAGCTTTTCGAGCATGTCGGGAGAACGGCTCGCCGGGCCGATCGTGGCGAGTATCTTGACCTTGCGGCCGCGCGGATCAATTCGGGTGTGGTCGCGTCTTGCCATTTTTTGTGTCTGTCCCTCTCGTTGGGCTGGGCTATGGCACAGGCGTGTTGCAACTCAAGGGCCAGCAACGAGGAATGCGATGATGAATAGCAATGCCAGTGGCGCCGATGCTTTGGATGGGCTTGATGATGCGGTGGCAGCGGCGGCGTTTCGCCGCTTGGTGCGCCACTTGCGCCATCGCCACGATGCGCAGAACATCGCATTGATGGGGCTCGCCGGTTTCTGCCGCAATTGCCTTGCCGACTGGATCATCGAAGGCGGCTTTGCCGGCGACAAGGCAGCCGCGCGCGCGGTGATCCACGGGATGGCTGACGAAGAATGGAAGGCGCGCTTTCAAACGCCTGCCACGCCCGAACAGCTGGCCGCCATGGCAGCGAGTGTCGCGAAAAACGCACAGGAATAAATGGGCAGGGCGGTTCAATCGCGCGGGCTTGGCGGCTAGGGCTGCGGCCAAGTGATTCTGTTGTGAAGGAACCCGCCATGTCTGAAGATGCCAACGCCGCCGATGATCGCCTGCGCCTGCTGATCGAGCGGATCGAGCGGCTGGAGGAAGAGAAAAAGGGCATCGCCGATGATATCCGCGATGTCTATGCCGAAGGAAAAGCTGTCGGCTATGATCCCAAGATGATGCGGCAAATCTATCGCCTGCGGAAGATGAAGCCGCATGAGCGCGAGGAAATGGAAATGCTGCTGGAGACTTACAAGACCGCGCTCGGAATGGTGTGAGTAAGCGCTGCGGCGCCCGGTCATTGTGTTGTCATGCATCTGTGTTATTGCGCTAACACAGTAACGGGAGACTCGATCATGGCCAGCCCCTGGAAAGATGCACGCGGGATTATCGTTTCCACCACGCCGACGCTCGAAGGGCGGCCGATTCAGGAATACATGGGTATCGTGACAGGCGAGGTGATCGTCGGCGCCAATCTGTTCCGCGACCTCTTCGCCAATATCCGCGACATCGTCGGCGGGCGTTCGGGAAGTTACGAGCGCATTCTTGCCGAGGCGCGCAATCAGGCGATCGAGGAATTGCAGGCTGAAGCCGCCGCCCGCGGCGCCAATGCCGTGGTCGCGGTCGATCTGGATTACGAAGTGGTCGGCGCGCAGGGCTCGATGCTGATGGTGAGCGCGAGCGGCACGGCGGTGAAGATCTAATCCGTCAGCCCTTCGGTCAGCAGAAACAGCGCATTATAGGCGGCATGATGCGCTATCGCCGCGCGCAGGCCGAGCCGTGTGCGGACATAGGCGAGGCACAGCCCGCCGATCAGTTGCGGGGTCACCACCAGCAGCCCCAAGGGGTGGGTGAGCGCCTCGTAATTGCCGAGGTGAATCGCCGCAAACAGCAGGCTGCTTGCCCATACCAGCGCGGCAAAATGGCGGCTGAACCAAGTGGGCACCGCCGTATCGCGCTCGCGCGTAAGCAGCCATTGCACGAACCCGGCCAAGGCAATTGCCAACCCCGCAGCCGCCAGCGCGCCTTCCCACGCTGCATCCGCCCACAGGCTGGCGATAAAGCAGGCCTCGGCAGCAAAGCCGAAGGCGGCAAAGCGCAAGGCGGCAACGCGCCCGGTAAGCCAGCCGCGATAAAGCGCCTCCTCCAGCACCGGCGCGAGCAGCAGCGCATAGAACAGCTCCTCGCCCCATGAGCCCTCGCCCTCCAGCGGGGCGGGGAGAAAGCCTATCGCATCGTCGCCTGCCTCGATCAGCGCCATCACCGCGCTGTCCACTGCCAGATCGAGCGCGAAGATGATCCCCAGCGCGATTCCCAGCCCAAGGCTCCATGGGTGGCGCAGCCGATAGGGTGACGGCCGGATCGCAAACCGCGCTGCATCAAGCGCGCGTTCCCAAAGGCTCAGCGCGGGAAGCGGTGCCAGCGGCGCGGATGACAACAGCGCCCTTGCGCGCCCCTCAGCCATCGGAGTAAGGCCTGCCCCTGTTTTCCAACCCCAGCAACAAAGCACATCCCATGGCAGGCCATTCCAAATTCAAGAACATCATGCACCGCAAGGGTGCGCAGGACAAGAAACGCTCGGCAATGTTCTCCAAGCTCAGCCGCGAGATCACGGTCGCAGCCAAGATGGGCCTGCCCGATCCCGATATGAACCCGCGCCTGCGCCTTGCGGTCAACGCGGCCAAGGCGCAGTCGATGCCCAAGGACAATATCCAGCGCGCGATCGACAAGGCCGGGATGGCCGGCGGCGAGGATTATGTCGAGGTGCGCTATGAAGGCTATGGCCCGGGCGGGGTGGCGCTGATCGTCGAGGCGCTGACCGACAACCGCAACCGCACCGCCACCAATGTGCGCACGGCTTTTTCGAAGAACGGCGGCAATCTCGGCTCGGAAGGCTCGGTCAGCCACGGCTTCGAACGGCGCGGGCTGATCGAATACAAGGCCGATGTGGCCGATGAGGAAAAGATGCTCGAAGCCGCGATCGAGGCGGGCGCGGATGATGTGGAATCGTCCGAAGATGGCCACACCGTGTGGACGGCCGCCGATGCGCTGCACGGCGTGGCGGGGGAGCTTGAGAAGGTGCTTGGCCCGGCGGACAATGTGAAGCTGGCCTGGAAGCCCGCGCTCAGCGTCGAGGTGGACGAAGCGACCGCTGGCACGCTGATGAAGCTGATCGACACGCTCGATGACGATGACGACGTGCAGACCGTGTGGGGCAATTACGAAATTCCCGATGCGGTGATGGAGAGGCTCTCCTGATCCTCCCCGGCACGGGGAGGGGAACCATGCGAAGCATGGTGGAGGGGCGGGTGCGGCTTGCCGTCTTTTGGCTAGTGTCCGAAAAGCCCGGCGGGCCCCTCCACCGCGCTGCGGGCGGTCCCCTTGCCCCGGGGGGGGAGGTGTGATCATCCTCGGCCTTGATCCCTCATTGTCGTGCACCGGCTGGGGCGTGATCCGCAGCGAAGGCGCGCGCATCAGCCATATCGCCAATGGCGAGGTGAAAACCGATCTCAAGGCGGCCATGCCGGCGCGGCTCGATCATCTCTACGCCGCGATTGCGGCGGTGATCGGCCAATATGCGCCGGACCGCGCGGCTGCTGAGGAAGTCTTCCTCAACACCAACCCGCAATCGACACTCAAACTGGCGCAGGCCCGCGGAAGTGTGCTGGCAGCCTGCGGGCGGCACAATCTGATGGTCCATGAACACGCTGCGCGGCTGGTGAAGAAAGCCGTCGTCGGCACCGGCCGGGCGGAAAAGCCGCAGGTCGCCGCGATGGTGAAAGTGCTGCTGCCGGGCGTCGAGATCGCAGGCGCAGATGCCGCCGATGCGCTCGCCGTGGCGATTGCCGATGCGCACCTCACACCCCGCATCTGAACGGAGAACCCGATGATCACCCTCTATGGCATCCCCAATTGCGACACCGTGAAAAAAGCGCGCACCTGGCTTGAGAGCCACGGCCTCGAATACACCTTCCACGATTACAAGAAGCACGGCGCTGATCCGGCAAAAGTCGCCCGCTGGATTGCGGCGGCGGGGCTTGATGCGGTGGTCAACCGCAAGGGCACGACATTCCGCAAGCTGACCCCGGACGAACAGGCTGCCGCTGCCGATAGTCATGCAGCTGTCGCTTTGCTCGTCCAGCAACCTTCCGTGATCAAGCGCCCGATTGTGGAGCACGCAGGCGGCGTGCTGGTGGGCTTCAAGGAGGATGAATGGCGCGTCTTGCGGGATTGATGGCAGCGCTTGCGCTGATCGGGGCGGCGCCTGCGAAAGCGGAACAGGATTTTCTCGTCATTGCCCATCGCGGCGCGAGCGCGGATCGGCCCGAACACACGCTGGCCGCCTATGAACTGGCGATTGCCCAGGGCGCGGATTACATCGAGCCCGATCTTGTTGCGACCAAGGATCTGGTGTTGGTTGCCCGCCATGAAAACGAGCTTTCAGGCACCACCGACGTTGCGAGCCGCCCCGAATTCGCAGACCGCCGCCGCGACAAGACCATTGATGGGCAGCGGGTGGCGGGCTGGTTTGCCGAGGATTTCACGCTCGCCGAACTGCGCACCTTGCGTAGCCGCGAACGCATCGCTGCGCTGCGCCCGGCCAATGCGCGCTATGACGGGCTTTATCAGGTGCCCACCTTGGCCGAGATTGTGCAGTTGGTGCGCCTCAAGGAGGCGGAAACCGGGCGCCGGATCGGACTTTACCCCGAAATCAAGCACCCCACCTTTATGCTCCAGACCGAGCGGATTGATCTGGTTGATCTGCTGCTGCGCGACTTGAAAGCGCTGGGGATCACGGCGGCGGACCCGGTGTTCATCCAGAGCTTCGATGCAGCGCCCCTGCGGCGGCTGAGGCAGCGCAGCGATTTCAAGCTGGTGCAACTGGTTGCGCCCATCGGCGGGCCTGCGGATGAACCGGCCCTGCGTTATGCCGAGATGGTCACGCCTTCGGGCCTGTCCGAAATCGCGCGCTATGCCGATGCCATCGGCGCGCATATCGCGCTGGTGCTGGGGGCAGATGGCACGGCGACAGCGCTGGTCGCCGATGCCAAGGCGGCGGGGCTGGCAGTCCACGCCTGGACGCTGCGGCCCGAAAACGAGTTCCTGCCGCAATCCTTGCGCACTGGCGCTGATCCCAAGGCGCGCGGCTGCGGCGATGTGAAGCTGGCAGCCATGCTCAAGGCGGCCGGGGTGGCGGGCGTGTTCAGCGACGGGGCGCTCAAGGGGCGCAGCTGTCCTTAAAGCCTTTACCCGTCACCCCAGCGAAAGCTCGGACCTAGGGCCTCTTGGTGCAGCGCTCTCCGCCCGAGGCCCGAGCTTTCGCTGGGGTCACGAGGTCAGGCGCGCTTTGCGCTCAGGATATAGTTCAGCGACATATCGTCAGACAGGTGCAGCCCTTTGCCCGGTCGCCAGGCGATGCCGCGCTGCGCGGTGACGCTGAGACCCAGTTCGCCCAGCAACTCTGCCAGTTCTTCAGGGGTGATGAAGTCGCGCCAGTGATGGGTGCCCTTGGGCACGTAACCGACCGCTTCGGCCGCGCCCACCAGCAGCACCCGGCTCGCCGCCGTGCGGTTGGGGGTGGAGAGAATCAGCAGACCATCCGGGGCCAGCCTTGCAGCAACATCGGCAAGAAACGCGCGCTTGTCGGCGACATGCTCGACCACCTCGACACAGGTGACCAGATCGAAAGTGCCGATATCCAGCCCACCAACTTCGCCCGCCATGTAGCGCAAGGAGCCCCTTGCCTCAGGGGGAAGCGAAGCTGGCGCGGAGCGCCTACGGGTTGGCGATGGGGGCTCTCTCCTATCGGATGGCAGCCCGCCCACCCCCAGCCCCTCCCCCGTGGGGCGGGGAGTTTCAAAGCCCATCGCCTCGGCATGCGCGCTGGCCGCCGCGATATTATCGCCCGATGCATCCACGCCGGTCACCTCGCCGCCGAGCCGGGCGAGCGGCTCGCACAAAAGCCCGGCGCCGCAGCCGATGTCCAGCACCGCCTTGCCCGCAAGCGGCCTTGCTGCCCGCGCGGTATCTGGCCAGTGCGCATCAATGGCGTCCCGGATGAAGCCAAGGCGCACCGGGTTGACTTGATGCAAGCTCGCCATCGGGCCCTTGGGGTTCCACCAGTCGCGCGCGAGCCCTGAAAAAAATTCCGCCTCCTCGGGGCGAATAGTCATGCGGGTTGGGTTTGCCTTATCCATCGCGCGTCATTAACAGCGCGCGGGAAAACGCACCAGCGGGAGCAGCATACCCTTGGCCCGAATAGTGATGAAATTTGGCGGCACCTCGATGGCCGGGACCGAACGCATCCGGCGCGTTGCCAATATCGTGCGCGCGCAGGCCGCGCCCAAGGCGGATGGCACGCGCGATCAGGTGGTGGTCGTCGTCAGCGCGATGGCGGGCGAGACTGATCGGCTCGTCAATTTCTGCCGCGAGGCGAACCCGATGTTCGATCCGGCCGAATATGATGTCGTGGTGTCAAGCGGCGAACAGGTGACGAGCGGGCTGCTCGCGCTCACGCTGCAAGCCTTGGGCTGCAAGGCAAGGAGCTGGCTCGGCTGGCAGGTGCCGATCCGCACCATCGAAGCCCACGCCAAGGCGCGCATCGATGCGATTGATGCGCCTGAAATGCTCGCAGCGCTCGAAGCGGGCGAGATCGCGGTCGTCCCCGGTTTTCAGGGCATTTCGGACGATGGCCGCGTCACCACGCTGGGCCGGGGCGGCTCGGATACCTCGGCGGTTGCGGTCGCCGCCGCCGTCAAGGCCGACAGGTGCGATATCTACACCGATGTCGATGGCGTTTACACCACCGATCCGCGCATCGTTGCCAAGGCCAAGAAGCAGAAGGCGGTGACCTACGAGGAAATGCTCGAACTCGCCAGCGTCGGGGCCAAGGTGCTCCAGACGCGCTCTGTCGGCCTTGCCATGAAGGAAGGCGTGCGGGTGCAGGTGCTATCGAGCTTTATCGGCGAAGGCGCACCGCCTGCCGATGATTTGCCCGGCACGCTGATCGTGTCGGATGAAGAAATGGATGAATTGGTGGAGAACGGCCTGATGGAACGCCAGCTGGTTACGGGTATCGCGCATGACAAGAACGAGGCCAAGGTCATCCTCACCCGCGTGCCCGATCGCCCCGGCGCGGTGGCCAATATCTTCGAACCGCTGGCGGCGGCCAGCATCAATGTCGACATGATCATCCAGAACGTCGGGCGTGACAAGGGCGAGACCGATGTGACCTTTACCGTGCCGCAATCCGATCTTGCCCGCGCGCAGGCGCTGCTCGAAGACCGGCGCAGCGCCATCGGCTTCAACCGCATCATCACCGACAACAAGATCGCCAAGATCAGCGTGGTCGGCGTCGGGATGAAAAGCCACGCCGGCGTGGCGAGCACGATGTTCCGGGCCCTGTCGGATCGGGGCATCAATATTCAGGCGATCTCGACCAGCGAAATCAAGGTGAGTGTGATGATCGACGAGGACGAGACCGAACTTGCCGTGCGTGTGCTCCACACCGCCTACGGGCTTGATGCCAAGGACTGATCGCGGCAGCGCCACGTTTCAGCGCGGTTAACCCTGTTTGCCAACCCGGTATTAACCCAGCGGGCCGACCTTCGTGCACTCCAGTTGCACAGGGCGCATGTATGGCAATCAAGGGACACCTTCAGGCTGGCGACAGCCTTGATCCGGGCGCACGCACCAGCCCGCGCCGCGCGCTGCGGCTCGCGGCGAGTGGTCGGCTCGGCGACGGGGTGGAGGCGAATGTCACCATCCACAATCTTTCGGCTGCTGGATTGCTGCTGGAGACCGCCCTTGAACTGGCGGTTGGTGAACAACTGGCGCTTGATCTGCCCGAGGCGGGCATGGTCGATGCCGCGGTGGTATGGCGCAGCGAGCAGCTTTACGGCTGCGCCTTCGAGCAGGCGCTGGGCAGCGCGGTGCTTGCCGCCGCGCAGCTGCGCAGCGCGCCGCCTGCCACAGGGGCCTTGCGCTTCGAAACCGGCCCCGGCGATCCTTTCGGGCCGGGCTTCGGGCCGAAACTGCATCGCCTGCGCCGCGAGCGCGGACTGACGCTGGCCGATGTCGCCAGCGCGCTCGGGGTCAGCAAGCCCACCGTCTGGGCCTGGGAAAAGGGCAAGGCCCGCCCGGTGCCGGAACGGCTCGACAGCATTGCCGAGGTGCTGGGCGTTGCGCCCGATAGCTTGCAGGATGCAGGCGCTCTTGCGACCGAGGCTCATGCCCTGATCGAGGAATGCCGCAAGCGCCTTGCGGCGGCTTTCAATTGCCCTCCTGCGATGGTGCGTATCCTGATCGAGCTGTGAGGCGCCGCGACGCCACCGCTCCTGACTATCGAAAACGCTTAAGGGCATGTGCTTGGGTACGACTGCGGAACAGCACATTACGTATAGGGCGCTGACTATGCTGCGTTTTATGGTAAATGACGCTTAGCAGTTGATTCGTTTTTTAGATTGGTAAACTAACTCGAAAAAATAAATCGAGTGTAGCGCTGGGGGCGCTACGAATTCCCGTTATGTTGCTGCATAACTTGGACTGACAGGTTTCCGTCTGAATATTTCCGATAAACGTGCATTAATCCGGGGCGGTTGGGCATGAAATCAGGTTTGAGTGAAGTTGAGGGCAGAATCCTTCATGGTTTGCTAGAGGAATCTTCAGGCGATATTGTGATCAGGCTCGATCAGCGCGGCTTTCTTGCCCATGCCTCAGCCAACATTGCCGAAATCGGTCTTGATGTCGCCGCCAGCTTGCTGCCGCCGCATATCACCGATCTTGCAACCCGCGATCATGCGGCCTTTCTTGGCACCAAGGTCAAAGGCGTGCTGGCCGGCCACCCGCTGGTGGGCTGGGTGGAGTTTCCGATCCATGTCTGCCCGCCCGCTGATGCTGCCGATCATGCAGCGCGCGGTCACCGCCATGATGCCGCCTGCCGCCGCTGGTATGCGCTCAGCCTGCGTCCGCTCAAGCGTCACTCGGGCGAGACCGAAGGGGCCATCGGCCTGTTGCGTTCGGTGCAGCAGGTGCGCAGCCTTGAAGGCGAATTGCACGCCCGTGCCATCACCGATCCGCTTACCGGCCTTGCCAATCGTCAGGCGTTCTGCGCCAGCCTTGCCCGCCATCTGGCGCGCAGCGGCGGGCAGATGGTGGCCGTGCTGGCGGTTGACGGGATGCGCGCGCTGCTGATGCGCCACGGCCAGCGCACCGCTGATGAAGTGCTGTGGGGCTTTGCCAAGTTCCTTGAGGCGATGGCGCTGCCCGGCAGCGAGATCGCCCAGCTTGACGGCGAGCGATTCGGCGTGATCCTGCCCGGCTGTAGCGAAGCCGCGGCGCGGGCCTGGTGCGAGGAGGCGCTGGCGACCTTCGGAGCGCTTGCCACTCCGGTCTCGCGCGGGGGCTCGCGCGGCTTGCGGCTGTCGGCCAGTGCGGGGCTTGCGCGGGTCGAATGCACCACCGACTGGACCTTGCGCGAGGCCGAGCTTGGCCTGGTCATGGCGCGTGCGGGCGGGGGCGGACAGGTGATGCGCGGGTGCCTGCCGCGCGGCGCGGTTGCGGCGGCCTCTGGACAGGGAATGCTGCGGGGCTAAAGCCTTCGGCCCATGAGCCACATTGCCACTATCCTGCTGCTCGGTTCGGGTGAACTCGGCCGCGAATTCGCCATTTCCGCCAAGCGCCTTGGCGCGCGGGTGATCGCGTGCGATAGCTACGACGATGCGCCTGCCATGCAGGTGGCGGACGGGCGCGAGGTGTTTGCGATGCTCGATGGTGCGGCGTTGAGGGCAGCGGCGGAGCGCTACATGCCCGATCTGATCGTGCCGGAAATCGAGGCGATCCGCACCGAGATGCTGGCCGAGCTGGAAGCGGAAGGCTTTACTATCGTGCCCTCGGCGCGCGCCGCGCAATTGACCATGAACCGCGATGCGATCCGCGATCTGGCGGCGGGGGAGCTGGGCCTCGTGACCTCACAATATGGCTATGCGGAAAGCTTCGCCGAGGCGCAGGAAGTCGCCGCGCGGATCGGCTACCCGCTGGTGATGAAGCCGGTGATGTCCTCATCGGGCAAGGGCCAGAGCAAGGTTGACGGGCCTGAAGCGCTGGAGGCCGCGTGGCAATACGCCGTGGCCAATATGCGCGGCGACCGGGCGCGGGTGATCTTGGAACAGTTCATCGCCTTCGACTATGAAATCACGCTGCTGACCGTGCGCCATGCAGGCGGCATCAGCTTCTGCCCGCCGATCGGCCACCGCCAGGAACGCGGCGATTATCGCGAAAGCTGGCAGCCTGCCGCAATGAGCGCTGCTGCGCTGGCCGCGGCGCGGGACATGGCCGCCAAGGTCGTCATGGCGCTGCAAGGCGGCGGGCGCGGCTGGGGGCTTTATGGCGTCGAGTTCTTCGTAAGGGGCGAGGAGGTGATCTTTTCCGAGCTCTCCCCCCGCCCGCATGACACCGGGATGGTGACGCTCGCCAGCCAGAACCTCACCGAATTCGATCTCCATGCCCGCGCGATCCTCGGGCTGCCAGTGCCGGAGAGCATCGCCGCGCGGCCCGCCGCCTCAGCCGTGATCCTTGCCGACCGCGAGTCGGGCAGCTTCGCTTTTGAAGGCCTCGCCGATGCGCTGGCGCTGGGCGATACCGACGTGCGGCTCTTCGGCAAGCCTGTCACCCGGCCCTACCGCCGTATGGGCGTGGCGCTGGCCCGCGCGGGCGATGCGCCCGGCGCGGTCGAGCTTGCCAAACTTGCGGCGGGCGCGGTGCGGATCACCTACCGCTGATGCGAGCGCGGGCTGGGTCACCCCGCCCGCGCCCTTCGTTTGAGCGATCAGATCCGGCCGATCAGCATGATCTTGTCAGCCAGCATCGACACGCGGCGCGCGTTGCCCGCTTCGGCAGCGGCGATGCGCACCTTCTCGCGATAGGCACCGCGCAGATCGGCGAGGCATTCGCGATAATTGGTGATGTCGGCGAGGCTGCGCATCGAATTGCCGTTCTGGCAGGCGCGGCGGCTCGCACGATCAAGGCGGGTTTCGAGCTGGCTAACGCCTTGGGCGGTGGCAAGATCAAGATCGCCATAGGCGACCCGGATGGTGACCGGCTCGGCAGCGGCGGGGGCTGCAAGCAGAACGGCGGGCAGCGCGAGGAGGCCAAGGATGCGGGGGGTCATGAGCGTGAACCTTCCTGTGATTATCGAAAAAAACGTGCCCGGCGAGCCTTGGGGAGAGAGGAAGAGAGCGCCCGCCCGGCCCCCGCGCTTTGGCAGCGCAAGATGACATCTGTCAGAAGATTGGATGAATATTTCAAAACAGACAAATTTTCTCCTGTCAGAGGATTGTCTTGTTGCGGTCGTGTGCGATGGACTCCCGCTCTTGTGCCGGTGTCGGCCTTGTCCGCCCGCGCAAGCGCGGCTATCGGCCCGCCATGACGCATTATCCCAAGACTGCCGCCCTGATGGAGCGCGGCACCACCTTCCTCGGTTGCGACACCGCGATCCTGTGCGGCGCGATGAGCTGGGTTTCCGAGCGCAACCTCGTCGCCGCCATCTCCAATGCCGGCGGCTTCGGCGTGATTGCCTGCGGCGCGATGACGCCTGAGCTGCTCGACGCCGAAATCGCCGCGACCAAGGCGCTGACCGATCGCCCCTTTGGCGTCAACCTCATCACCATGCACCCCCGGCTGTTCGATCTGATCGACGTGTGCCGCAAGCATGGCGTCACTCATGTGGTGCTGGCAGGCGGCATCCCGCCCAAGGGCTCGGTGGAAGCGATCAAGGCCGATGACAGCGGCATCAAGGTGATCTGTTTTGCGCCGACGGTTGCTCTAGCGAAGAAGCTGCTGCGCCAAAGCTCAGGGGCCGGCGCGGATGCGCTGGTGATCGAAGGCATGGAAGCAGGCGGCCATATCGGCCCGGTCTCCACCTCGGTGCTGGCGCAGGAAATCCTGCCCGCGCTGGCCGAAGAAAACCTGATCTTCGTCGCGGGCGGTATCGGCCGGGGCGAGGCGATTGCAAGCTACCTTGAAATGGGCGCGGCGGGCGTTCAGCTCGGCACCCGTTTCGCCTGCGCGACCGAAAGCATCGCCCACCCCGATTTCAAGAAGGCCTTTTTCCGCGCCTCAGCCCGCGAGGCGGTCGCATCGGTGCAGGTCGATCCGCGCCTGCCGGTGATCCCCGTCCGCGCGCTCAAGAACAAGGGAACCGAGGAATTCACCGCCAAGCAGCGCGAAGTGGCCGCTCTGCTCGATGCGGGCGAGGTGGACATGGGCGAGGCGCAATTGCAGATCGAACATTTCTGGGCGGGCGCGTTGCGCCGCGCGGTGATCGAGGGCGATGTCGAGAACGGCAGCGTCATGGCTGGGCAATCGGTTGGCATGGTAACGAAGGAAGAACCCGCCGCCGAGATTATCGCCGAGCTGATGAGGCAATGCGAGGCGGCGCTGGCGCGGTAAGCCTGTCGCCTTTGCCAGTCGCCACGCAGGCGCGTATCAGGCAGGATGCCCGGCATGATTGTAAAGCGCCTTGACCATGTAAACATCATCACGGATCGGCTGGCAGAGACCGCGCGCTTCTATGCCGAATTGCTCGATCTTGAAGAGCGCGACGGCCCGCCGCCGCTGCGGCCCGATCAGGTGCGCTGGATGTATGACGCGGGCGGGCAGGCGATCCTGCATCTCAATTCGACCGATTGCCCGCGCGCCTTTGATCGCGCGGTCACGCCGGGGAGCGAGACCGGCGCGATCCACCATGTCGCGCTGCGTTGCGGGGATTTCGATGCGGTGAAAGCGCGGCTTGATGCGCGCGGCTGCGACTATCAGGTGAATGATCTCTCCAGCATCGGCCTCAGGCAGATTTTCACTGCCGATCCCAATAATGTGCTGTTGGAGCTGAATTTCTTCGCAGTCTAACTCTCCCTTCCCGATGGGGAGGGGGCGGGGGTGGGGTTCGGCATTAATGGTCGTGGAACACCCATGCCCAACCCCTTTCCTCAAGGAAAGGGGCCTTTCGCCAAGGCCCGCCAGACTTGCGGCGCGCTTTCGTCCTCCAGCGGGTTCCACACCTTTGTCATCTGCGCGCGCGCGTCGGCCTCGGGCACGCCGCGCGCGCGGTCGATCAGATAGAAGAAGGCGCTCACCCGCCAATTCATGATGCAATGGATGTGATGCGGCCCGGCGTGCAATGCGAGCGCATTCGCCAGCGCGGCGACATGATCGGGTGAGGGCGCGTCAAACGGCACCGGGATATGGGTGTAGGCAATCCCCTGTGCGGCGAGCAGCGCGGCCTCGTCGGCCAGCGCTTCGGGGTGGCTATCAAGCGCAAGGTTCACCACATGGCGCACGCCGATGGCGGCAAGCCGCGCCGGATCGCCGGGTTCAAGCCTGCCCGACGTGGTGATCCCGTCGGCGCGGCGCTGAAAGGCGCGGATATCGGCAGGATCATCGGGGCGGTTCATCGCGGCAAGACTCGCAGGCGAAACGCCGCTTGTCCATCAGCGATGCTTGCGCCTATCACGTTGGCGGGCGAACAGTCGGAGAGCTATGCCATGTGCGATGAAGCCAATCTGCAAAACTGGGCGCGCGAACAGGTCTCGCGGCGGCAGTTCGGTGCGCTGACGGGTGCAGGGATGCTGGCCGCCGGGGCCGCCGCTCCGCTGGCTGCTGCGCCTGCCCTGGCCGAGCGCGTGGTCAGCTTTCCCACCCCCGATGGCACGGCCGACGGGTTCTTCGTCCACCCGGCCAGCGACAGGCATCCCGGCGTGATCCTGTGGCCCGATATCGCGGGCCTGCGCGAGGCCAAGCGCGTGATGGCGCGCGAACTGGCGGCGCAAGGCTATAGCGTGCTGGTGATGAACCCCTATTACCGCGATGTGGCGGGCGAGCAGTTCGCCGATTTTGCGGATTTCATTGCCAAGGGCGGGTTCCAGAAGGTTGGCCCGTGGCGCGGCAAGCTGGATGCGGGCGCGATCATGCGCGATGCGCGCGCAATCACCAGGTGGCTCGATGCTCAGAAGGCGGTCGATGCCAGGCGCGGCATTGGCACCCAAGGCTATTGCATGGGCGGGCCGTTCACGGTGTGGAGCGCAGCCGCCGTGCCATCGCGCATCAAGGCGGCGGCAAGCTTCCACGGCGGCGGGCTGGTGCGGCCCGATAATCCGATGAGCCCGCACGCCCAGCTTGGGGTGGTAAAGGCCGGACTGCTGATCGCGGTCGCCAAGGATGATGACGCCAAGGCGCCTGCTGACAAGGTGACCTTTGCCGAAGCGGCGAAAGCTGCCGGGGTCGCGGCCGATGTTGCGGTTTATGAAGGCAACCACGGCTGGATGGTGCCCGATAGCCCCGCCTATGCCGCCCAAGCCGCGCGCAAGGGTGAGGCTGATCTGCTGACGCTTTACAAGGCGCGGCTCTAAAGGGGCGCGGCGCGCCAGCCTGGCAGTCAGCCGCCCGCCTTTCTCGCCTTGGCGCGTTCATTGGCAAGGCCGAAGCGGCCATGCTTGCGGAAGCGCAGCATCCACTTGTCGAGAAACAGCCCGAGCGCGCGCGGCGCGATGCCCAGTTCGGTAAAGCCGCGTGCGCCGCGCGCCACAACATTGCCGGGCTTGAGCAGCGTCCACTGATCGCGGCTCATCGGGGTGCCGGGCGTGGCGGCAAAGATCGCCGAAAGCGTATCGGGCATCGCGATAAAGCGCCGCGTGCGCCCCTGGGCAGCAGCAATCCGCTGGTTAAGCTCCATCATGCTGATCTGTTCGGGCCCGCCCAATTCATAGATGTGACCGCCGTGCAGTTCGGGGTGTTCGAGCGCGGTGACAATGGCTTCGGCAACATCATCGACATAAACAAGCTGGAGCTTGGCCTCGGGCGCGAACACCGGCAGAACGGGGGCCAGTTCGATCATCGCGCCAAACATGTTGAGGAAATTGTCATCCTCACCGAACACGATCGAGGGGCGCAGGATGGTGGCCTCGGGGAATTCGGCGGCGACGCGCTCTTCGCCCAGCGCCTTGGCCCGCGCATAGGCGACGCCGGATGCTGCCCCCGGCCCGATCGCGCTGACATGGACGAGCGCTTCGAGGCCGCCCGCCTTGGCCAGCCGCGCGAGGCGGCCAGCGCCTTCGCCCATCACCGCATCGAGATCGCCTGCAAACACGCCAACCAGGTTGACCGCATGGCTTGCCCCGGCAAGCGCTGCGGCGACGCTGGTTTCGTGGGTCAGGTTGCAGGGGACGAATTGGAGCTGCCCGAGATTGGCCAGCGGTTTCAGGCTATGCGCGCGTTCCGGATTGCGGCTGGCGATGCGCAGCCGCGCGCCGCGCGCCAGCAACTTTTGCGCGACATGATTGCCGATAAAGCCGCTCCCGCCAAACAGGGTGACAAGCTTGCCCGAGAGCGGTGAGCCGGAAACTGGCGAAGAAGTGGTCATGGCAGGAATGCTCTTGCAATCAAGGTGACAGGCCGGTGGGTTCGCGTGGCCCCCATGCGTCAATGCGCGCAGGAGGGCAAGCGTTCCGGGAAGGCAGTAGCAGGGCAAATCGGAGCAAATCCGGGCAAATGGCAAGCATCGGCGTTCAGATTCGATTTGCTGCAAGGTTTGCGTTGACAGGCAGGGGGACTGCTCGCTATTGGCCCGCCCCTACCCGCAGCCGACGCATTGATCGGTATCGCGAAAAGTGCCCAGATGGCGGAATTGGTAGACGCACCGTCTTCAGGTGGCGGCGCTCGCAAGGGCGTGGAGGTTCGAGTCCTCTTCTGGGCACCACATACCTTGCAAGGCGCGGGGCTTGCGAAAGCAATCAGGAAAATCCCTCGCCTGTCGCTGCGCTGTGCTGCGCCGCAGTGCCGGGCGAGCCGGAGTGCGGGATTGCCACGGCCAGTCAGGCGCGCAGGCGCTGCTGGTATCCTGCCCCATGGGCGAGCAAACCCGCCACTTCGCTCGCCGCGACCGGCCGTGAGAAAAGATAGCCCTGGATATAGCGGCACCCCTCGCGTTCGAGCGCTTCATACTGGGCGATCTCCTCGACCCCTTCTGCAAGCGTTTCCATCCCCAGCGCATCGGCCAGCGTGGTGATCGCGCGGATCACCGCGTGCGCGCTCGCATCCTGCCCCAGATGCTCGACAAAGCTGCGGTCGATCTTCACCTTGTCGAACGGGAAAGAGCGCAGATAGCTGAGCGAGGAATAGCCCGTCCCGAAATCATCGAGCGCAATGCGCACCCCAAGATTGCGCAGCGAATGGAGCGTTGCCAGCGTGCGCTCGATATCGGCGATGAAAATGCTCTCGGTGATTTCGAGCTCAAGGCGCCGTGGGGCAAGTTGGCTGGTGCCGAGCGCTTGCAGGATGGTGCTGGCAAGGCCCGGATAGGTGAACTGCCGCGGCGAGATATTGATCGCGACCGAGATATCCTCGGACCAGGTTGCGGCAATGCGGCAGGCCTCGCGGATCACCCATTCGCCGAGCGGCACGATCAGCCCGGTCTCTTCGGCCAGCGGCACGAAGGCGAGCGGACTGATCTGCCCGCGCACCGGATGGTTCCAGCGGATCAAGGCCTCGAACCCGGTGATGCGACCTTCCGCGACTGCGTAAAGCGGCTGGAAGTGCAGTTCGAAGCCGCCCTCCTTCAGCGCGCTGCGCAGATCCAGTTCGAGCTGGCGGCGCTGGTGGGCAAGTTCATCGAGCGCAGGCTCGAAGAAGTGATAGCTTGCCTTGCCCTCGCTCTTGGCGCGGTAAAGCGCAAGGTCGGCATGCTTCATGAGGATCGTGCCGTCATTGCCATCATCCGGGGCAAGCGCAATGCCGATGCTGGCCCCGCTGCTGATCTGCTGGCCTTGGAAATCGACAACATGATCGAAACTGCGCAGCAATTCATCCGCAAGGCTGCCGAGGTTCCTGTCGGTCGCGATCCCTTCGATCAGAATGGCGAATTCATCGCCGCCGAGCCGGGCGATGGTCGCGCCGGGCAAGGCCTCACGGATATGGGCGGCAAGATCGCGCAGCAGCGCATCGCCCGCCGGATGGCCGAGCGTATCGTTGACCAGCTTGAAATCATCAAGATCGACATAGGCCACCAGCACGCGTTCGGGATCGCGGCGGCGGGCCAGCGCGCTGCCAAGCTGTTCGGAAAACAGCTTGCGGTTGGGCAGGCCGGTCAGGCCATCATGCAGCCCGACGTGAATGATTTGCCGTTCGCGCTCGTCGATGGCCGCGATCATGTGGCGGAAACTGTCGGCCAGCCGTTCGATCTCGTCGCCGGTGGAAATCGCCAGATCAACCTCGCGCCCCTCGCCGATCCGGCGGGTTGCCTCGTCGAGCTGCTGGAGCGGCTCGGTAACGCTTCGGGCCACCCTGAGGCTGAGCACCACGACGAGCGCCACACCGCCCGCCGCCAGCATGGCCAGCAGCCATTCAAGCTTTTGGTAGGCCGCCAGCGTGTCGCTGAGCGCATGGCGCAGCACCAGATGGGGGGCGATCCCGTTCTGCAACACCGGCAAGACCGAGAGATAGGCCAGCACGTGTTCGCCATCCGGCGCTTCGTGCGCGCGGCCATGCTCGGCGGTCTTGAGCCAGCCGGGCAGGCTGGCGCGCTCGGCGACTTGGGCCTCCAGTGCAATCGGGGCCAATTCCACCAGACGATCAAGTTCGGCGCGGTTGAGAGGCTGGGAAATCACCAGCCAGCCGATCAGATCGGGCGCTTCGATCGGTGAGGCGGCGGCGAGCGCGAACTGATCGTCAAGCCGGATGATCCCGCCCGTGGCCCCTTCGTCAAGCCTGCTCCACAGGCTCGCCGGATCGCTGATGGCCGTGCTGCCATCGCCCAGCACTTCGCCATCGAGGGTCAGGACGAAAGCGGCATCGCTGCCCGCGCGAGCCTCAAGGCTGGTGAGCGCGCTGGCGATGGTGGCGCGGTCCTGCGTGGCGACTGCTCCGCGAAAGCCGAAATCGCGCGCCAGCACATCGCTTTGCTCGCGCATCTGCCGCAGCCGCAGGCCGAGCAATTCGTCGAACACGCGGGCATTGGCTTCCAGATCGGCCGAGGCGTTGCTTTCGGCAAAGCGCGACAGCCCTTCGCCCGCCAACACCACCACCAGCGCCAGCACTGCAGCGAACAGCCCGGCAAACAGCACCGCAATGCGCTGGCGGAGCGAGCCGAAGCGCCCGGCGGCAAGAGCCCTCAGACGGTTCACGGGCGCAGCGCCAGCTTGATGGTGTGGTTTTGGCTGCCCGGATGAATGGTGTAATTGAGCGGTGTTTCATTGCCGGGCGCGCGCAATTGCGGGTGCCAGACCGTCACCCGCGCGGCGCCGCTCGCCATGCCCGACAGCGTGAGATGGCCTTGCCCATCGGTCTTGCCCGCAAACGGCGTGTCGGTCACGCGGATATAGCCGCGCATCTCATCATGGATATTGCAGCCCAGCTTGACACTGCCGACGATCGGAAACGTGTGAGTGCGGGTTTGATCCTGCCCGTAAAGTTCGATCTCGAAGCGAGCGGGCTTGGAAAAGCTGTAGATCGAATGGCGCACGCTATCGAGATTGGGAAAGGCCACCGTGCTGCCGCGCGCCACCACCATTGTGCCGGGGATGAATTGGCGGTTTTTCTGGGCCATCCCCATCTTCCAGCCAAAGCGGATCGGCCCTGATGGCATTGTTTGCGGATGCACCTCGATCACGGCATCGCGCACCGGCAGGCCGCGCTCGTCAAGGACCTGGAAGCGCACCGAGGGCGCGGTTTGCGCCGTCACCATGGCGCCGCCGCTGGTAAGCAGCAACAGGCCGCCGATGGGCGCAGCCCTCAACAGACATCGGAATTTGCGCATCATGACAATCCGAACCTCTAAGTGCAGCCTCTTAAGAAAGCATAAGCTGCCAGTTCAGGTCGCTTTTACTTCTGGACGTTAATCGTGGCCGCCAATGAGCCTGATTGCCCTTTGCCCCGTGATACTGTGCCCGCCTGTTGCAGCGTTGGCCGAGCCTGATCCGGCTGCGCCGCACCTGGCCTATGAGGCGGTGCTGGAGGCCCCTGCCTCGGATTCTGAGGGATTGCCGGGGCTGGCCGACCCCGGACTTGGCCGTGCCGCTGCCAATGAGGCAAGCGCCTTGGGCGCACGCGGGTTTCGCCTGGGGCGGACCGAGGTGTTCAAGGGCGGCAAGCTGCTGCTCGCCAATGGGGTTGCCAGTATCGAAGGCGCCTCGGGCGGAGGGCTTGCTGGTTGGGCCACCCTTGCCGGGCGGCAGATGGCGGGCGGCATCGGCGTCTCGGCGCATGGCACCGTGATCGAACTGCCCGATTTCGGCTGGCGCAGCTTTGGCGCATCGGTGGGCCTCGGCGAACGGGTCGAGATTTCCTATGCGCGCATCGATTTCGACACCCGCGATGCGGGCGCAGCGCTTGGATTGGGGCAAGGCTACACGTTCAGTCAGGATGTGTTCGCGGCCAAACTCCGGCTGGCTGGTGATCTGGTCTACGGCCCCGCCTGGCTCCCGGCGATTGCGGCGGGCGTGCAGCACAAGCGTTCGCCAAATGGCGGGGTGCTGGGCGCGCTGGGCGCGGCTGAGGATCAGGGAACGGACTACACCCTTTCCGCCACCAAGCTGCTGCTTGGGCAAAGCCTGCTGGTGAATGCCGCCCTGCGTTACACCAAGGCGAACGAGGCCGGGCTGCTCGGCTTTGGCAGCCTGGGCGGCGCTGGCTACGCGCTGCAATTCGAAGGCTCGATCGGCTATCAATTGTCGCGCCGCGCGGTCATCGGCGCGGAATAT
>VFQU01000682.1_pt1 | contig 26181 bp, 30 predicted proteins | sample 3512311 | NCBI WGS metagenome assembly VFQU01 (sample SAMN10412377, study PRJNA504923) | tailings metagenome | isolation source: Relicate 3 Philex TSF3 active mining site | place: Philippines: Tuba, Benguet | collected 2017-08-29
AGAACTTCCCCTTCGGTGGCGCGAGCATCCTGATCATCGTCGGCGTCGGCCTCGAGACGGTGAAGCAGATCGACGCCCAGCTGCAGCAGCGCCACTACGAGGGCCTCCTGCGATGAGCGCTCGTCTGCTGCTGATCGGCCCGCCCGGAGCGGGCAAGGGCACGCAGGCGCAGCGGCTCTCGCAGGCGCTCGGCGTGCCGGCCATCTCGACCGGCGACATCTTCCGTGCGCACCTCCGCGACGAGACCCCGCTCGGCAAGCAGGCGAAGGCCTACATGGATGCGGGCGACAACGTGCCCGACAGCCTCACGAACGACCTCGTGCGTGACCGGCTCTCGCAGACCGACGCCGCGGACGGTTTCCTGCTCGACGGCTACCCGCGCACGATCGACCAGGTGCGCGCCCTCGATGAGCTGCTCGCCGAGAGCGGGCACGCGATGGACGCCGTCGTCGAACTCGTGGCGGACCCGGATGTCGTGGTCGAGCGCCTGAAGAAGCGCGCCCTCGAGCAGGGTCGCGCCGATGACGACGAGGCCGTCGTGCGGCACCGTCTCGAGGTGTACGCCGAGCAGACGGCGCCGCTGATCGGCGTGTACGCCGAGCGCGGCTTGCTCGCCCAGGTCGACGGCATCGGCGAGATCGCCGAGGTCACGGAGCGCATCGAGTCCGCGCTCGCGGCCCGGGGCATCCTGTTCACCGCCTGACCGGCCACCCCGCCGACTTGCTCTCGAGCCTCTTTATCACCTAGGCTCGACCCTTGGTGCTTTTGGCACGCCTTCGGCGTGTCTCCCGAGACCCCGCCGTGCAGAGGGGGTCGACCGCAGCAGCACCGCGTCATCCGCACGACCGGTACGACCAACACTTTTAGCGACGAAGAGGCAATGGCCAAAAAAGACGGTGTCATCGAGATCGAAGGCTCGGTGGTCGAAGCGCTGCCCAACGCGATGTTCCGCGTCGAGCTGACCAACGGCCACAAGGTGCTCGCCCACATCTCGGGCAAGATGCGCCAGCACTACATCCGCATCCTCCCGGAGGACCGCGTGATCGTGGAGCTGAGCCCGTACGACCTGACCCGCGGCCGCATCGTCTACCGCTACAAGTAAGCGTCGCGCCGGATAAGGAACGGCCCGGGAAACCACCCGGAGCACGAGGCCAGCGAGAGAGAAGAACACCCATGAAGGTCAACCCCAGCGTCAAGCCCATCTGCGACAAGTGCAAGGTCATCCGCCGGCACGGCAACGTGATGGTCATCTGCGAGAACCCGCGGCACAAGCAGCGTCAAGGCTGACGCCTTAACGCTGCTTGCGCCTCGCCCTGTGCCTATTGGGCGAACTGAGCAAGCTCAGTTCGCCGCCAGCGTCAGGGCCCCGAAGACTCATAACTGAATACGAACTCCCGGCAGCTTCAGAATCCGCGGATGCGGAGGACACCCAGGGCGAGGGGCCCTGGCACCGGAACTGCTCCACACCTCTCACACACCTGAAGGAGCCATCATGGCCCGTCTTGCCGGAGTCGACATCCCGCGCGACAAGCGCGTGGAGATCGCACTCACCTACATCTACGGTGTCGGTCGCACCCGTTCGCACGAGACCCTCGCCGCCACGGGCATCGACCCGAACATCCGCGTCAAGGACCTCACCGACGACCAGCTCGTCGCGCTCCGCGACCACATCGAGGGCACCTACAAGGTCGAGGGCGACCTCCGCCGCGAGGTCGCCGCCGACATCCGCCGCAAGGTCGAGATCGGCTCGTACGAGGGTCTGCGCCACCGCCGCGGCCTCCCCGTGCGCGGACAGCGCACCAAGACCAACGCGCGCACCCGCAAGGGCCCGAAGCGCACCGTCGCCGGCAAGAAGAAGGCGCGCTAGTCCCGGGCTCCGCCCGCCAGCGCTCACGAACAGGTTCAGGAGAAGACCATGGCAGCACCCAAGTCGGCCGCGCGCAAGCCCCGCCGCAAGGAGAAGAAGAGCATCGCCGTCGGGCAGGCTCACATCAAGTCCACCTTCAACAACACGATCGTGTCGATCACCGACCCGAGCGGCGCCGTCATCAGCTGGGCGTCGTCCGGCCAGGTCGGCTTCAAGGGCTCGCGCAAGTCGACCCCCTTCGCCGCGCAGCTGGCCGCCGAGTCGGCCGCTCGCCAGGCGCAGGAGCACGGCATGAAGAAGGTCGATGTCTTCGTGAAGGGCCCGGGCTCGGGCCGCGAGACCGCGATCCGCTCGCTCCAGGCCGCCGGCCTCGAGGTGGGCTCGATCAGCGACGTCACCCCGCAGGCGCACAACGGCTGCCGCCCGCCCAAGCGTCGCCGCGTCTGACCGTCCGGCGCGCCGACCCGCTCCGGCGGGTCGGCGCGTCGCGGCCCCCGGCCGCACCGGGTCGACGACGACCCCCGAACTTCGATAACTCCACACTCTCGACGAGCCAGCCACTCGTCGCGCCACAAGTGTCATATGGCGGACACTTTGCCGAAAGGAATCCACAGTGCTCATCGCACAACGTCCCACGCTGACCGAGGAGAACGTCTCCGAGTTCCGCTCCCGGTTCATCATCGAGCCGCTCGAGCCGGGCTTCGGCTACACGCTCGGCAACTCGCTGCGCCGCACGCTCCTCTCGTCGATCCCCGGCGCTGCCGTGACGAGCATCCGCATCGACGGCGTGCTGCACGAGTTCAGCACGATCACCGGGGTCAAGGAGGATGTCACCGAGATCATCCTCAACATCAAGAACCTCGTGGTCTCGAGCGAGCACGACGAGCCGATCACCGCCTACCTGCGCAAGCAGGGCGCCGGTGAGGTCACCGCGGCCGACATCTCGGCTCCGGCCGGTGTCGAGATCCACAACCCCGAGCTGGTCATCGCGACGCTCAACGACAGCGCGAAGTTCGAGCTCGAGCTCACCATCGAGCGCGGTCGCGGCTACGTCAGCGCCACCCAGAACCGCAGCGAGTTCAGCGAGGCCGGGCAGATCCCCGTCGACTCGATCTACTCGCCCGTGCTCAAGGTCACCTACCGCGTCGAGGCGACGCGTGCCGGTGAGCGCACCGACTTCGACCGCCTCGTCGTCGACGTCGAGACCAAGCCCGCGATCTCGCCCCGCGACGCGATCGCCTCGGCCGGCCGCACGCTCGTCGAGCTGTTCGGCCTCGCCCGCGAGCTCAACACCGCCGCCGAGGGCATCGAGATCGGCCCCGCGCCGGTCGACGCCCTGGTCTCGACGGAGCTCTCGATGCCGATCGAGGACCTCGACCTGTCGGTGCGCAGCTACAACTGCCTCAAGCGCGAGGGCATCAACACGGTGAGCGAGCTCGTCGCGCTCTCCGAGACCCAGCTGATGAACATCCGCAACTTCGGGCAGAAGTCGGTCGACGAGGTCAAGGACAAGCTCGTCGAGATGGGCCTCTCGCTCAAGGACGCCGTTCCCGGCTTCGACGGCGCGCACTTCTACAGCTACGACGACGAGGAGAGCTAGGCCCTCTCGCGCCCAGCACTCCTCCCGCTCCTGAACCGAAAGAACACACATCATGCCTCAGCCCACGAAGGGTCCCCGCCTCGGCGGCGGTCCGGCCCACGAGCGCCTGCTGCTCGCCAACCTCGCGACCGCGCTGTTCACCCACCAGCGAATCACGACCACCGAGACGAAGGCGAAGCGCCTGCGCCCCCTCGCCGAGCGCCTCATCACCTTCGCGAAGCGCGGTGACCTGCACGCCCGTCGTCGCGTCATGCGCATCGTGACCGACAAGACCGCGGTGCACCTGCTGTTCACCGAGATCGCGCCGCTCATGGCCGAGCGCGAGGGCGGCTACACCCGCATCACGAAGGTCGGCTACCGCAAGGGCGACAACGCTCCCATGGCCGTCATCGAGCTCGTGCTCGAGCCGGTGAACCCGAAGCCGAAGAGCACCAAGAAGCCGGCCGCCGCCGCGGCCCCGGCTGCTGCTCCGGTCGAGGAGGCCCCGGTCGAGGAAACGGTCGCCGAGGAGACCGTCGCGGAGGAGGTCGTCGAGGCTGCTGCTGAGGAGACCGTCGCCGAGGAGGCTCCCGCGGCTGAGGCCGCTGAGGAGGCTCCGGCCGAGGAGACCGCCGGCGAGGACGAGGCGAAGTAGGTCCTCCGCGATCACGATTGCGTCACGGCCCCCGCTCGAGAGAGCGGGGGCCGTACTCTTTCCCCCGTGACCGAGCAGCTGCCGCCCCTCCGCGACCGCATCGAGGCGCCGGGCGACCCGGGGCTTCCCGAGGGCCCGGAGGGCATCCGGTGGCGCCCCTTGGCGACCGACGATGCCCCGCTGCTGGTCGACCTGGCCGAGCGCATGAGCCGCCGCGACCACCCCACCTGGAGCGAGTCGCTCGACGAGCTGCAGGAGGAGCTCGAGCATTCGTGGGTCGACCCGGCGCGCGATGGCCTCATCGCTCTCGACGACGCGGGCACCGCCGTGGCGTGGGGGCTGTGCGTGATGCCGCCCGACCCCGAGTCGCTCGTGCGGGTGATCCTGTTCGGCGGCGTCGACCCTGCGGCGCGCGGACGCGGCATCGGTCGCCGTCTGCTGCGCTGGCAGCATGATCGTGCATTGCGGATGCTCGCCGCGAGCCCGCTGCGCCTGCCGGCCTGGGTGCTCAGCTACGCGGCCGATCGCGCGCCCGAGCACGGCGCGCTACTGCAGCGCCTCGGCTTCGAGGCGGCCCGCTGGTTCACCACTCTCGAGCGCGACCTCACCACGCCGTCCTCACCCGCACCGGCACTGCCCGACGGGCTGCGGGTCGAGCCGTTCGACCCCGCCCGCAGCGAGCCCGTGCGGGCCGCGCGCAACGCGGCCTTCGCCGACCACTGGGGCAGCCAGCCGACCTCGCGCGAGGCGTGGGAGTCGACGGCGGGGCTGCCGACCTTCCGCGGCGATCTCAGCCGCGTCGCCTGGGACGGCGACACCGTCGCGGGATTCGTGATCGCCGAGGTGAACGAGGACGACTGGGAGCGGCAGGGGGCGCGATCCGGCTACATCGGCCTCGTCGGAACTGTTCGCGAGCATCGCGGCCGCGGCCTCGCCGGCGCGCTGCTCGCTGAGGTGCTCGACGCCTTCCGCCGTGAGGGCCTCGAGCTCGCCGCGCTCGATGTCGACACCGACAATCCGACGGGCGCCCTCGGCGTCTACACGCGGCTCGGTTTCGCGCCGACGGCCCGCGACGTCGCGTACCGCATCGCGTTCTGACGTCGATCCGGCGTGCAGGCCCACATGGGCCGGGTCACCGCGGTCGGTGCAGCTCGGGGTACGCCTCGTAGTCGACGGGCTCGGGCAGGTCGACGAGGTACTGCAAGGCATCCGCGATGGTGCCCGTGTAGATGCGGGCACCGGTCGGTCCGGGGTGGACCTGGTCGGGGGCGAGGATGTCGAGCCGGGGGGCGATGGCCCCGCGCCAGTCGGCGATGACCACATTGCGGTAGTCGTCGGCGAACGCGCGATAGTGCCGGGAGACGCCGGGGATCCAGCCGCGCGGCGCCTGCGGGTTCACGAGCACGAGCCAGCGGTCGGGACCGATGACGCGGCGGATGTCGCGCAGGGTCTGCGGATCGATCGAGCCGTTTGTGCCGAGCCCGAGGACGACGAACTCGCGCAGCTTCCCCGACGCCGCGAGCTTCTCGATGATGCCGAGCCCCTGCCATAGCTGGCGCGAGACCGCCGCGTCGATCGCGATGCCGGGGAACCGCGCCTGGAGCTGCGGCACCGACGCCAGCATCACCGAGTCGCCGACCGCCGTGATCCGGTCCCCTCCGGGCAGGGGAGTCGTGCCGGGACCCTCTGGGCCGCGCTCCTCCATCGGCAGCCGCAGCGGGACCGCCGGCGGGGGAGCATCGAGCGCGGCCTGGCCGGCCGCGATGAGGGCGGCCGCCTCCGACTGCTCGGGCGCGCGGGTGACCGCCAGGCCGGCACCGGCCACCATCCCGATCACGATCACGGATGCGGCGACCGCACCCGCCCGCCGCGTCGCGACCCCCGCGCCGCCGCGCCCGAGCACGACGGCCCAGCCATGCCGCCGCACGGGCTGCTCGACCAGGCGGTAGCTGCCCGCCGCCAAGGCGACCGACAGCACGAGCGCGGCCAGCCCGAGCCACCAGGATTCGAGGCCGCCGCGGTCGATCACGGGGAAGGCGGCGCCGAGCAGCACGATCACGGGCCAGTGCCAGAGGTAGAGGCCGTACGACCGCTCGCCGACCCAGCGGGGGAGTCCCCCATCCGCGATGGCGGCCGCGCGCCCGTGCGGGCTGCGCAGGCAGACGATGAGCACGCCGGTCAGGAGCGCGGCGGCGGCGAGACCCCCGCGGTACGCCGCCGCCTGGTCGATGCTCAGCACGAGGGCGAGCGCGACGAGACCGCTCGCGGCGAGCAGGGCGCCGACGTCGGCGAGGGCGCCGAGCGCGGCGGGCGAGAGGCGGGCCGGGGAGAGGCGGGCCGGGGAGAGGCGGGCCGTGGTCGGCTCCGTCGGTCGGAGCGGGTCGAGCGCCAGTGCGAGACCCGCCCCGAGCAGCAGGCCGAATCCGTGCGTCAGGGTCGAGAGGTAGGCGATCGAGGCGGTGCCCGGGTCGAGCGCGGGGTCGCCCGCGAGCAGCGCCAGCCCCGCCGCCGAGGCCACCGCGAGCACGAGAGGCACGGCGACCCGCACCGCGCGCAGCGGGATCAACAGCAGCGCGAGCAGGGCGAGCGGCCAGAGCAGGTAGAACTGCTCCTCGACGGCGAGCGACCAGGCGTGCCGGAACAGCTCCGGGCTCGTCTGGTCGAGGTAGCTCGCGCCCTGCGCGATCGACCACCAGTTGTAGCTGAAGGTGACGACGCCGAGAAGCTGCCAGCCAATGCCGACCAGCACGTCCCCGCCCATCGACGCGGCCACGAGCGACACGGCGGCGATGACGAGCGCGAGCGCCGGCAGCAGCCGTCGGGCACGCCGCGCCCAGAAGGAGCCGAGCCAGATCGTGCCGTGCGTGCGGTGCTCGTGCACGAGCAGCGCCGTGATGAGGTAGCCGCTCACGACGAGGAAGATGTCCACGCCGACGAACCCGCCCGGCGCGAGGCCCGGAAACAGGTGGTAGGCGAGCACGAGGATGATCGCCAGCGCCCGCAGGCCGTCCAGCCCGGGGAGCCGACCGCTGGACGCGTTCTCGATCGACATGACCCTCCTAGGGTCACCCGTGCCGCCGCCGCGGTCAAACCAACCGGCCTAGACTCGCTCATCGTGGACACGGTGCGCCTGCGGATCGACGCGGCCTACGACGGGACGGCCTTCGCCGGCTGGAGCAGCCAGCCGGAGCTGCGCACCGTGCAGGGAACGATCGAGGCCGCGCTCGCGACCGTGCTGCGCGACCCCGCCGAGCAGGTGCGCCTCGTGGTCGCCGGGCGCACCGATGCGGGCGTGCACGCCACCGGCCAGGTCGCGCACCTCGACCTCGCCACCGAGCGCTGGGCCGCCCTCGCGGCTGAACGGCGGCGCGGCGAGCCCGCGGCGGCGCTCGCCCGCCGGCTGAACGGCGTGCTCGCGGCCACCGACCCGGATGTCGTCATCACCGGCATCGCGCTCGCGCCGACCGGCTTCGACGCCCGCTTCTCGCCGATCTGGCGCCGCTACGCGTACCGCATCGCCGATGAGGCGGCCCTGCGCGACCCGCTGCGGCGCGGCCACACGCTCTGGCAGCCCGGCACGCTCGATGCGGCGGCGATGGATGCCCTCGCCCAGCGCCTCGTCGGCCTCCACGACTTCGGCGCCTTCTGCAAGCCCCGCGAGGGCTCCACGACGATCCGCACCCTGCTCGACTACCGCTGGCGACGGGACGACGACGGGGTGCTGCTCGCGACCGTGCGCGCGGATGCCTTCTGCCACTCGATGGTGCGCGCGCTGGTCGGCGCCGCTGTGGCCGTCGGGCTGGGGCGGCGCGAGCCCGACGCGATCGTCGAGCTGCTGCGCTCAGCGCAGCGCACCTCGCTCTTCCCGGTCGTGGCGGCGAAGGGGCTCACGCTCGTCGAGGTGGGCTACCCGCCCGACGCCGAGCTGGCGGCCCGCGCCGAGCAGACCCGCGCGCGCCGGGAGCCGCTCGGCTCCGCATCCGCCGCCGCGACGGCCGCGGAGGGCGACGCCTCAGATTGACCGCGGGGGGGCGGGGCCGCTAGGCTCGACCCTTGGTGCCCGTCGCCGACGGTCATCCGGTTGAGCCCTCCACCTGGGCGTTCGCTCTCGCTCTGAGCGCGAACTCCCTCCCGGAGCGGGATTCACGAACTCCTCGACACGAAAGTCCGCACTGTGACGCGCACATTCAGCCCCACTCCCGCTGACGTTCAGCGCAACTGGGTCGTCATCGACGCTACCGATGTCGTCCTGGGCCGCCTCGCCAGCCACGCCGCCGCCCTTCTGCGCGGCAAGCACAAGCCCACCTTCGCTCCGCACATGGACATGGGCGACTTCGTCATCATCATCAACGCCGACAAGGTGGCCCTGACCGGCTCGAAGCTGACGCAGAAGATGGCGTACCGGCACTCGGGCTACCCGGGCGGCCTCACCGCCACCTCCTACACCGAGCTGCTCGAGAAGCACCCCGAGCGCGCGGTCGAGAAGGCCATTCGCGGCATGCTGCCGAAGAACTCGCTGGGCCGCGCCCAGATCAAGAAGCTCAAGGTCTACGCGGGCGCCGAGCACCCGCACGCTGCGCAGCAGCCCACGACCTACACCCTCGACCAGGTCGCCCAGTAGCGGCCGCGCAGACGCTAAGGATCAGCATCGTGGCAGACGTCACCAACACCGAAGACATCACTCCCGAGTCGGCTCCGGAGTCGTACACCACCGAGTCGGCCGCGCCCGTCGCGACCGCGGCGCCCCGCGCCGTGCTCTCGGTCTCGGGCCAGGCCGTGGGTCGCCGCAAGCAGGCCATCGCCCGCGTGCGCATCACCCCCGGCGCCGGCACCTACTCGGTGAACGGCCGCACTCTCGAGGACTACTTCCCCAACAAGCTGCACCAGCAGCTCATCAACGACCCCTTCACGATCCTGCAGCTCGGCGGCGCCTACGACGTCACCGCGCGCATCACCGGCGGCGGCCCCTCGGGCCAGGCGGGCGCCCTGCGTCTCGCCATCGCGCGTGCTCTCAACGAGATCGACCGCGAGAACAACCGCCCGACCCTGAAGAAGGCCGGCTTCCTCACGCGCGATGCGCGCGTGATCGAGCGCAAGAAGGCCGGTCTCAAGAAGGCCCGCAAGGCTCCGCAGTACTCGAAGCGCTAGTCGCTGCGGCCGCGAACGCGTCATGGGTCGACTCTTCGGCACCGACGGAGTCCGGGGGCTGGCGAACGGTGATCTCACCGTCGAGCTGGCCCTCGGGCTCTCGCAGGCCGCCGCGGTCGTGCTCACGCAGGGCCGGCACGCCGATGAGCTGCGCGCCCAGGGCAAGCGCCCGACGGCGATCGTCGCGCGCGACCCCCGCGTCTCCGGTCAGTTCCTGACCGCCGCCGTCTCGGCGGGTCTGGCGAGCTCGGGCATCGACGTGCTCGATGCGGGCGTGATCCCGACGCCCGCGGCCGCGTTCCTGGTCGGTGACATCCGCGCCGACTTCGGCGTGATGATCTCGGCCTCGCACAACCCGGCCCCCGACAACGGCATCAAGTTCTTCTCCTTCGGTGGCACCAAGCTGCCCGACGCGGTGGAGGACCGCATCGAGCTGGCGCTCGCGGGCGACAAGCTCGCGCCGACCGGGGAGGGTGTGGGCCGCATCCGTCGCTTCGCCGATGCAGAGGACCGCTACCTGCTGCACCTGCTCGCCACGCTCGATGTGTCGCTCGCGGGCCTGCACGTCGTCATCGACTGCGCGCACGGCGCCGCCGCCGGCATCTCGCCGCAGGTGTTCGCCGACGCCGGTGCCCGTGTGACCGTGATCGGCAGCGACCCCGATGGCCTCAACATCAACGAGGGCGTGGGCTCGACCCACCTCGGCCCGCTCCAGGCGGCCGTCGTCGAGCACGGCGCCGATCTCGGCATCGCGCACGACGGCGATGCCGACCGCTGCCTGGCGGTGGATGCTCAGGGCCGGCTCATCGACGGCGACCAGATCATGGCGATCCTCGCCCTGTCGCTCAAGAACCGCGGCCGGCTGACCGACAACACCCTCGTGGCGACGGTGATGAGCAATCTCGGTCTCAAGCGCGCGATGGCCGAGCACGGCGTGACGCTGATCGAGACGAAGGTCGGCGACCGCTACGTGCTCGAGGCGCTCGCCGAGCACGGCCTGGCGCTCGGCGGCGAGCAGTCGGGTCACATCATCTTCAGCGAGCACGCGACCACCGGCGACGGCATCCTGACCGGGCTGCAGCTCGCGGCCGAGATGGCGCGCACCGGCCGCAGCCTCGCCGAGCTCGCCGACGTCATGACGGTCTTCCCGCAGGTGCTCATCAACGTGCGCGGGGTCGACCGCACGGCGCTCGAGGGCCACCCGGTGGTGGCGGCCGCCGTCGCGGCGGAGGAGGCCGCGCTCGGCGACAGCGGTCGGGTGCTGCTGCGGGCCAGCGGCACCGAGCAGATGGTGCGCGTCATGGTCGAGGCGGCCCGCCAGGCCACCGCCGAGGAGGTCGCCGAGCGTCTCGCCGCGATCGTGCGGGAGCACCTCGCCGTCTGAGCGCCCCATCCGGGGTCGCGGCCTCGTGCCCGCACGCGAGCGCCCGGCCGGTCAGATCTTGCGCAGCAGCACCGTCTCGACGGTGTGGTCGCTGGCCTTGCGCAGCACGAGAGACGCCCGCGCCCGGGTCGGCAGGATGTTCTGCACCAGGTTCGGCTCGTTGATCTCGCGCCAGATCTCGCGCGCCTTCGCCACCGCCTGCTCGTGATCGAGTGCGGCGTAGCGATGGAAGTAGCTGCGCGGGTCGGCGAAGGCGCCGCGCTGCAGGGCCAGGAAGCGCTCCTCGTACCACTGGGCGATGTCGCTCGTGCGCGCGTCGACGTAGATCGTGAAGTCGAACAGGTCGCTCACCGCGAGCGCCGTGCCCGGCGCGGGCGGCTGCAGAACGTTGAGGCCCTCGACGATGAGGATGTCGGGCCGGCGCACGACGATCTCCGCTCCCGGCACCCGGTCGTAGCTGAGGTGGCTGTAGACGGGAGCCCGCACCTCGTCGGCGCCCGCCTTCACGCGCGCGACGAACCGCAGGAGCGCGCGCCGGTCGTACGACTCGGGAAACCCCTTGCGGTGCAGGATGCCCCGCCGCCCGAGCTCGGCGGTCGGCAGCAGGAAGCCGTCGGTGGTCACGCGCTCGACGCGCGGAGTGTCGGGCCAGCGCGAGAGCAGCTCGCGCAGCAGGCGGGCGATCGTCGACTTGCCCACCGCCACCGAGCCGGCCACGCCGATGACGAACGGCGTCGGCGCGCTCGCCTCCCCCAGGAAGCTGCGGGTGGCCTGGTGCAGCGAGCGGGCACCGACCGCGTAGAGGCTGAGCAGTCGGCTCAACGGCACGTAGACCTCGGCGACCTCGCGCTCGTCGAGCGCGTCGCCGAGCCCGCGCAGCTGCACGAGCTCGGGCTCGGTGAGCGGTCGATCGGTGGTCGGGGCGAGCGCCGCCCACCGCTGCCGGTCGATCTCATCGAACGGACTCGTATCGCGCACACCGTGGGGCTCGGTCATCGCCACCACAGTACCGCCGGGCCGCGCGCCCCGCCGCGGGCCGGGCAGCAGGGCACGGAGCCCTAGAATGGTCGGCTATGTGCGGAATCGTGGGCTATGTCGGAACCCGGGGCAGTATCGAGGTGCTCCTGGGCGGTCTCAAGCGACTCGAGTACCGCGGCTACGACTCCGCGGGGGTCGCCGTCATCGACGACGCCGGCCACCTGGGCACGCGCAAGCACGCCGGCAAGCTCGGCATCCTCACCGATGATCTCGGTGCGGAACCGCTGACCGATGGCCACACCGGCATCGGACACACCCGCTGGGCGACGCACGGCGGGCCGACCGACGCGAACGCCCACCCGCATCTCGGCGACGGCGGCAAGCTGGCGCTCATCCACAACGGCATCATCGAGAACTTCGCCGAGCTCAAGGCCGAGCTGCTCGCCGCCGGCCACACCTTCACCTCCGAGACCGACACCGAGGTCGCGGCGCTGCTCGTGGGCGATGCGTTCCGCGAGACCGGTGATCTGACCGGAGCCATGCTGCGCGTGGTCAACCGGCTCGAGGGCGCCTTCACGCTGCTCGCCGTCCACGCCGACCAGCCGGGAGTGGTCGTCGGAGCGCGGCGCAACTCCCCGCTCGTCATCGGGCTCGGCGAGGGCGAGAACTTCCTCGGCTCCGACGTCGCCGCCTTCGTCGAGTACACCCGCCACGCGATGGAGATCGGCCAGGACCAGCTGGTGACGATCCGCCCCGACCGGGTCGAGGTCGTCGACTTCGCCGGGCTCCCCGTGGCTCCGCCGACCTTCGCGGTCGACTGGGACGCCTCGGCCGCCGAGAAGGGCGGCTGGTCGAGCTTCATGGCGAAGGAGATCAGCGAGGAGCCGGAGGCGGTCGCCAAGACCATCCTCGGGCGCGTGCACGACGGTCTCGTCGACCTGCCGGAGGTGACCGCGCTCGGCGACGAGGTGCTGCGCGGCATCGACCGGGTGCTCATCATCGCGTGCGGCACGGCCGCCTACGCGGGGATGGTCGGCAAGTACGCGATCGAGCAGTGGGCGCGCATCCCGGTCGATGTCGAACTGGCGCACGAGTTCCGCTATCGCGAGCCGGTGCTGTCGCCGAACACCCTCGTGGTGTCGATCAGCCAGTCGGGCGAGACGATGGACACCCTCATGGCGGTGAAGTACGCGCGCGAGCGCGGCGCCCGCACGCTGTCGATCTGCAACACGCAGGGCGCGACGATCCCGCGCGAATCGGATGCGGTGGTCTACACCCACGCCGGCCCCGAGGTCGCCGTGGCGTCGACGAAGGCGTTCGTCGCCCAGATCGCGGCGACCTACCTGCTCGGGCTCCAGCTCGGCCAGGTGCGCGGCACGCTGAGTGACGACGACGCCCGCGGGCTGGTCGCCGAGCTGCAGGAGGTGCCCGAGAAGCTGCGCACCGCGCTCGGCGTCGGGGAGCGGATCAAGGACCTCGCGCACTGGATGGCGAACACCCGCTCGGTGCTCTTCCTCGGCCGCCACGTCGGCTACCCGGTCGCTCTCGAGGGCGCCCTGAAGCTGAAGGAGCTCGCGTACATCCACGCCGAGGGCTTCGCCGCCGGCGAGCTGAAGCACGGCCCGATCGCGCTCATCGAGCCCGGCCAGGTCGTGTTCGTGCTCGTGCCGAGCCCCCGCGACCCGCGCTCGCTGCACAGCAAGATCGTCTCCAACATCCAGGAGATCCGCGCCCGCGGTGCGCGCGTGATCGCGATCGCCGAGCAGGGCGACGCGGCCGTTCTGCCGTACGCCGACGAGGTCATCCGCATCCCGCTCGCCTCGCCGTTCTTCGAGCCGATGCTGGCGGTCGTGCCGCTGCACTACTTCGGCATGGAGCTCGCCGCGGCGAAGGGCCTCGACGTCGACCAGCCGCGCAACCTGGCGAAGTCGGTCACGGTCGAGTAGCCGGTCACGCGGTCGGAGCGGCGGGCGGTCATGGGGCGCATCGTGGGGATCGGGGTCGACGTGGTCGACCTCGCCCGCTTCGAGCGCGCGCTCGACCGCACGCCGCGACTGCGCGAGCGCCTGTTTACCGCGCAGGAGCGCGAGCGGCCGCTGCGCTCGCTGGCGGGCCGCTTCGCCGCGAAGGAGGCGCTGCTGAAGGCGCTCGGGCAGACCGACGGCATCGGCTGGCACGACATGGAGGTCATCAGCGACGCCGAGGGCAACCCCGACATCGCCGTCTCCGGCCGGGCGGCCGAGATCGCCGCCGCGCGCGGCATCGCCTCGCTGCACGTCTCGATGTCCCACGACGCCGGCGTCGCGATCGCGTTCGTGGTGGCCGAGTCATGACCCGGCCGCTGCGCGAGGCCCGCATCGACGCGGGGGCGATCACCGAGAACGCCGCGATGCTGCGAGCGCGCATCCCGACCGCCCACGCCATGGCCATCGTCAAGGCCGACGGCTACGGGCACGGCGCCGCGATGGCCGCCCGGGCGGCCCTCGAGGGCGGCGTCGACCAGCTCGGGGTCGCCGACCTCGACGAGGCCTTCGAGCTGCGGGCCGCCGGCATCGACGCGCCCGTGCTCGCCTGGCTGCTCGATCCCGCGGTCGACGCCGCCGCGGCGGCCGAGGCGGGCATCACCCTCGGCCTCAGCTCGCGCGGCCACCTCGCGCGGGTCGCGGCGAGCGGGCACCGCGTCCCCGTGCACGTCAAGGTCGACACCGGGCTCTCGCGCAACGGGGTCGCCGAGGGCGAGTGGGGCCTGTTCGTCGACGAGCTCGCGGCGGCGCAGCGCTCCGGCGCCGTCGACCTGCGCGGCGTCTTCAGCCACCTGTCGAACACCTCGCCGGAGGACGACCGCCGGCAGCTCGTCGCCTTCGAGCGGTTCCTGGATGCGGTGCGCAGCGTCGGGCTCGAGCCGGGCATCCGTCATCTCGCCGCCTCTGCCGCCGCGCTCGACCACCCCGCGGCCCACTACGACATGGTGCGCTACGGCATCGCGCTCTACGGCATCGCACCCGAGCGGCACCAGCGCGGTGCGCTGCCGCTGCGCCCCGCGATGCGCCTGAGCGCGCGGGTGGCGGGAGTCAAGCGCGTTCCGGTCGGCAGCGGCATCTCGTACGGGTACCTGCACCGCACGACCGCGCCGACCACGCTCGCTCTTGTGCCGCTCGGCTACGCCGACGGCGCCCCGCGCGCGGCGCTCGGCGCGCCCGTGACCATCGGCGGCCGGCTGCACCGCGTCGTCGGGCGGATCGCGATGGACCAGTTCGTCGTCGACGTGGGCGACGCGTCGGTCGCGGTCGGCGACGAGGCCGTGCTGTGGGGCGATCCCGCCGAGGGGGAGCCGAGCGTCGACGACTGGGCCGACGCCGCGGGGACGATCGCCTACGAGCTGGTGACCCGGCTCGGCCGCCGCGTGCGCCGCACCGCTCGGAGCGCGGCGTGACCGGCCCGGCCGTCACCCTCACGATCGCCGATCCCGAGGCGATGGCGCGACTCGGCGCCCTGCTGGCCGGGCAGCTGCGGGCGGGCGATGTCGTGCTGCTGACCGGGGAGCTCGGGGCGGGCAAGACGACCCTTACCCGCGGCCTCGGCGACGCTCTCGCCGTGCGGGGCACCGTCACCAGCCCCACCTTCGTGCTCGCCCGCACCCATCCGCGCCCCGCGGGGCCGCCGCTCGTGCACGTCGACGCCTACCGCCTGCGCGACGCCGCCGAGCTCGACGATCTCGACATCGACTTCGCCGGGTCGATCACCGTCGTCGAATGGGGAGCCGGGCTCATCGAGCACCTCGTCGACGACTGGCTCGCCGTCACGATCGAGCGGCCGACCGGCGCCGATGATGCGGAGCACGACCCGGACGACGCCCTGGACAACGACGCGGCCGAGGACCCGGACGAGGACCCCGACGACGCCCCCATCGAGCCCCGCCGCGTCACGATCGTGGGCGTGGGCGAGCGCTGGGCCGACCTAGGCTGGCTGCATGCTGCTGGCGATTGACACCTCCGCTGGCACAGCTGTGGCGCTCGTCGCCGACGACGGCCGTGTGCTCGCCGAGCGCTCCACCGACGACACCCGCCGGCACGCCGAGGTCATCGGTCCGTTCCTCGACGAGGTGCTGCGCGAGGCCGGCGCGACGGCCTCCGCGCTGCGCGGCGTCGTCGTCGGCATCGGCCCCGGTCCGTTCACCGGCCTGCGGGTCGGCATCGCGGCCGCGCGGGCGGTCGCGCTCGCGGCGGACATCCCGCTGCTGCCCGTGCCCAGCCACGACGCCGTCGCGCTGCGTCTCGTCGAGGGCGGTGTCGCCGCCGGCCGCTTCGCGGTGGTGACGGATGCCCGCCGCCGGGAGGCCGCCGTCACGGTCTACGCGGCCGCCCTGCCGCTGCCGCAGGTCGTCGAGCCCGCGCACCTCGTGCCGCGCGCGGGGTGGATGCCGCCCGAGGGGGTCGTCGCGCACGAGGTGCTCGAGATCCCCGCCGCCCCGCTCGCGCACGTCGCCCTCGCCCGGCTCGCCGCCGCCCTGCCGTTCGCCGCGCCCGACCCGCTCTACCTGCGCGCCCCCGATGTCACGCTGTCGAGCCCGAAGCGGGTGACGTCGTGACCACCCCCGTGCTGCGTGACGCCACCCTCGACGACCTGGACGCGATCATGGCGCTCGAGGAGCGCCTCTTCCCCGGCGATGCCTGGAGCGCCCTCATGATGGCGGCCGAGCTCGCCGCCCCCCACACCCGCTACCTCGTCGCCGAGGCCGAGGGCGCCATCGTCGGCTACGCGGGCCTCAGCGCGCTGCCCGGTTCGCCGCAGGCCGACATCCAGACCATCGGGGTCGCCCCCGCGTGCCGCCGGCTCGGCCTCGGCACCGCGCTGCTGACCGCCCTGCTTGACGAGGCCGAGCGGCGCGGGGCGACCGAGGTGCTGCTCGAGGTGCGCGCCGACAACCCGGGTGCCCAGGCGCTGTACGAGCGGCACGGCTTCACCGCCATCGCCGTGCGCCCGCGCTACTACCAGCCCGACGACGTCGACGCGATCGTCATGCGACGGGAGGGCGGCGCATGAACCGCGAGAACCCGCTCGTGCTCGGCATCGAGACCAGCTGCGACGAGACCGGCATCGGCATCGTGCGCGGCACCACCCTCCTGGCGAACGTCATCTCGTCGTCGATGGAGGAGCACGCCCGCTTCGGCGGCGTCGTGCCCGAGGTCGCGGCGCGCGCCCATCTGGAGGCGCTCGAGCCCGCCCTCCGGCGAGCGCTCGACGAGGCGGGCATCGCCCTCGGCGACCTCGACGCGGTCGCCGTGACGAGCGGCCCGGGGCTCTCGGGCGCTCTCATGGTCGGCGTCGGCGCCGCGAAGGCGCTCGCGGTCGCGCTCGAGAAGCCCTTCTACGCGGTCAACCACCTGGTCGGGCACGTGGGCGCCGACGTGCTGCGGACCGAGGGCGAGCCCGCGATCGAGCTGCCGACGATCGCCCTGCTCGTCTCGGGCGGCCACACCTCGCTGCTGCACGTGCGCGACCTCACGAGCGACGTCGAGCTGCTCGGCGAGACGATCGATGATGCCGCGGGCGAGGCCTTCGACAAGGTCGCGCGCCTGCTCGGGCTGCCCTATCCCGGCGGTCCGCACATCGATCGCGTCGCGGCCGAGGGCGACCCGGCCGCCGTGCGGTTTCCGCGCGGGCTCACGCTGCCCAAAGACCTCGAGCGGCACCGCTACGACTTCTCCTTCTCGGGCCTCAAGACCGCGGTCGCCCGGCACGTCGAGAAGCTGCGGGATGCGGGGCTCGCGGTGCCCGTCGCCGACATCGCCGCCTCGTTCCGCGAGGCCGTCGCCGACGTGCTCACGGCGAAGGCGATCGCGGCCTGCACCGACCGCGGTGTGCCGCGCCTGCTGCTCGGAGGGGGCGTCGCCGCGAACGCGCGGGTGCGGGCGCTCGCCGCCGAGCGTGCCGCTGCCGCGGGGGTCGAGCTCCGCATCCCGCCGCTGTCGCTGTGCACCGACAACGGCGCCATGATCGCGGCGCTCGCCGCGCAGCTGATCATGGCCGGGCACGAGCCCTCGGGGCTCGCGGTGAGCGCCGACTCGACGCTGCCCGTCACCACGGTGCAGGCCTGACCCCACGAGGCTCGGGGCGCGCCCGCCGGCTCGTTGACACCCCCGGGGGTCACTGACAGCATGGGCCGTGCCCGCACCCGGGCCGCCACCGATCGATTCTCAGGAGACCGCATGTCCGACGTGACCCCGCCCCCCGCACCGACCCCGCCGCCGGCCGCTCCCTACGCGCCGGCCGCCGCCGGGCCGAAGACCAACACGCTGGCGATCGTCTCGCTCGTGCTGGCCTTCTTCGTGTCGCTCGGCGCGGTGATCTGCGGCCACATCGCCCTCAGCCAGATCAAGAAGACCGGCGAGAACGGCCGCGGCCTCGCCATCGCCGGCCTCGTGCTCGGCTACCTGGGCCTGGTCGTGGGCCTCCTGGGCGCGATCGTCTGGTTCAGCTTCTTCGCCATCGCGGCGAGCAACGGCGGCATCACCTTCGCCCCCTGAGCGCAGCGCCGAACGAACCGCGCACAGACTGATCGGCCCGAGAGGCCGATTCGAGGCTCGCACCGGGGTGAATGCCCGGTGCGAGCCTCTATCATGTGCGGAGCATTCAACCCGACCCGAACGGCCTGCCCATGACTGACGCCGCGTCTCCCGCCCCCTCGACCACTGCCGCCGCCGGTGCGCCCGGTGGGCGCAACCGCCTCGCGCCGGTCGCCCTCGTGCTCGCCCTGCTCGTGCCGGTCGCCGGCGCGGTGCTCGGCCACATCACCCTGCGCCAGATCGCGCAGACCGGGGAGGGCGGCCGCGGGCTCGCGCTCGCCGCGACGATCATCGGCTGGGTCGGCACCGTCGCCTGGTTCGCGTTCTGGGGCGTGTTCCTGGCGACCCTGAACGCCCTCGGCGCCTGACCGGCCCGCCCGCCCCGCCCGCTCCGCCCGAGCCGCCACAGGAGGATCCCATGGCCGAGACCACGCCCCCGCCGCCGCCCCCCGCACCCGGGCAGGGCGCCGCGGATGCTCCGCTCGAGCCCGCGAAGAAGCCGACGCGGCGCACGCCGGCCGCCACGACGAAGGCGCCCGCCGCCGCCTCGACGGCGAAGAAGACTCCTGCCGCCGCCTCGGCGGCGAAGAAGACTCCTGCCGCCGCCTCGGCGGCGAAGAAGACCTCCGCCGCTGCTCCCCCGGCGAGGAAGACCCCTGCCTCGGCTGCGGCTGCGACGGCACCCGTCGCCGCTCCGTCGCCGATCGAGGCGACGCCTCCTGCTTCGCGCCCCGATCCGTATTCGGCCCCCGCGCCCGCTGCGGCGAGCCCCGCCCCTGCGGCTGCCGCCCCGGTCGCGCCCGCGGCCCCCGCGACTCCGGGCGCTCCCGCGGCGCCCGCCGCTCCCGCCGCGACGCCCTACAGTGCGCTGCCCGCCAGCCCCGCCTCGACGCTCAGCGTGCTGGCGCTCGTGCTCGGCATCATCGGCCTGGTCTTCTCGTTCGCCGCCTTCGGGCTCCTGCCGGCCATCGCCGGCGTGATCCTGGGCCACATGGCGCTCAAGCGCGAGCCGCACGCGCGCGGCATGGCGATCGCGGGGCTCGTCTGCGGCTACGTCGGCATCGCGATCTCCGTGCTGTGGGGAATCCTGTTCCTGTTCCTCACGCTGCTGCCGATCATCTTCTTCTCGAGCGTCGGGAGCACGGGCGGGTTCTGACCCCCGCCACCGGCGCGGTCAGAGGCGCTCGGCGAGCAGGGCCGCCCGCTCGCCGGCGATGCGGGTGAGCACGAGCACGCCCGCGGCGTCGCCGCGCAGGGCCAGCTTGGGCCGCAGCCGTGCCGGGTCGATGTCCACGCCGCGCTTCTTGATCTCGAGCGTCCCGATCCCGCGCGCGGCGAACTCGCGCTTGAGCCGGGCGACATCGATGGGCAGCCGCTCGACGATGCGGAACCCGCGCGCGAAGGGCGTCTGCATGGCGGTGTCGCTCGTCACGTAGGCGATCGTGGGGTCGAGCATCCGGCCCCCGATGCTGCGGGCGAGGTCACCGATCAGGCGTGCGCGGATCACCGCGCCGTCGGGCTCGTACAGGTACTCGCCGAGTGGCCCGGTGTCGACGTCGGCGCTGTCGGCCGCGCTGCGCAGCTCGGCCGGGGGCGCGTCACCGCGCAGCACGAGCGCCGCCCGTCCGACACCGGGGCGGGCCAGCGTGCCGCTCCACAGCACGAGCTCGACGACCTCGCCGTCGACCGAGATCCACTGCGCCTCGAGGCCCTCGGGCAGCAGCCCGCGATCCATGCCGGGGGCGAGCTTGATGCCCGCCGGGCGGCGCTCGGCGATCGCGAGCGCCTCGGTGAGGCTCGGCGACCAGTCGTCGGGTGAGGTCAGCCGCACCGCTCCGGTTCGCCGCGCGGGGTCGAGCCAGACGGCGTCGACGTCGTCGAGGCTCTGCGCGAGGGCGTCGCCGTGCACCACCCGCGCGGTGGGGAAGGGCGCGAGGTTATAGGCGGCGATCGCGGCCGTCACCTCGTCGCGCTCGACCGCGGTCACCGTCAGGTCGAGCGAGGCGAGCGCCAGGGCATCGCCGCCGATGCCGCAGCCGAGGTCGGCCACGCGCTGCAGGCCGGCGGCGGCGAAGCGTCCGGCGTGCTGGGCCGCGACCCGCAGCCGGCTCGCCTGCTCGAGCCCCTCGGCGGTGAAGAGCATCCGCTGCGCGAAGGGGCCGAACTTCTCCTCGGCCTTCCGCCGCAGCCGGTACTGGGTGAGCACGGCGGCGACGCGGGCGGGCGGATGCCCCTGCTTGCGCAGCCCGGCCACCAGCGCCACAACGTCGGCGGTCGAGTCGCTCGGCGCGAGCGAGTCGAGCAGCGCCAGCGCCTCCGGGGTGAGCAGCTCCCGCAGCTCGGCGGCATCCATGGGTCGATCCTGCCACCGGCCGGTGCTCCCGCGTGCGCGCCGCGGGCTGGCACTCGGATTGCGAGAGTGCTAATCGCTTCGGTACAGTTGCTCTGGCACTCGCACGTCGAGTGTGCCAACCCCCTCATCGTCGTCAGAAAGAAGAGGTCAACCGTGTCGGTCAGCATCAAGCCGCTCGAGGATCGCATCGTCATCAAGCAGGTCGAGGCGGAGCAGACCACCGCTTCGGGTCTCGTCATCCCCGACACCGCCAAGGAGAAGCCCCAGGAGGGTGAGGTCGTCGCCGTCGGCCCCGGCCGCATCGACGACAATGGCAACCGTGTTCCGCTCGACGTCGCCGTCGGCGACCGCGTGCTCTACTCGAAGTACGGCGGCACCGAGGTGAAGTACGGCGGCGAGGAGTTCCTCGTCCTGTCGGCCCGCGACGTCCTCGCGGTCGTCGTCCGCTAACGACGCCTCCCGCCCGAGCGCCCGGCGCTCGATCGCGGCTCCACGAGACCCCCGGCGCGCATCCGCGCGACCGGGGGTTCGTGCTGTCGGGGCGGCCTCCGGCGCGGACTACAGTGACCCTGTGCCCGAGAACCGCCTGTCGCCCTCCGGGCTCGCGCTGGCGATCGGGGCCTACGGACTCTGGGGCTTCCTGCCCGCCTACTTCCTGCTGCTCGAGCCTGCCGGCCCGATCGAGATCGTCGCGTGGCGCATCGCGCTCTCCCTCGTCTTCTGCGTGATCCTGCTCGCGGCGACCCGGGCATTCCGGCCCTTCGCCGCGCTGCTGCGCGACCGGCGGGTCATGGGGCTGAGCCTCGTGGCCGGCATCCTCATCGCCATCAACTGGATCGTCTACGTCTACGGCTCGACGAGCGGCTTCGTCGTCGAGGCCGCCCTCGGCTACTTCATCAACCCGATCGTCTCGATCGGGCTCGGCGTCATCTTCCTGCGCGAGCGGCTGCGACCCGGCCAGTGGGCCGCGGTCGGCATCAGCGTGCTCGCCGTGCTCGTGCTGGCGATCGGCTACGGCCAGCCGCCGTGGATCGCGCTCACCCTGGCCTTCTCCTTCGGCTTCTACGGCTTCATCAAGAACCGCATGGGCGGGCGTGTCTCCGCCGTCGCGGGCCTCACGCTCGAGACCGCCTGGCTCGTGCCCGTCGCCGTGGTCGCGCTCGTCGCCGTCGAGCTGACCGGAGGCATCACGATGGCCCGAGCCGGTCTCGGCCACGCGCTGCTGCTCTCGCTCGCCGGGGTCATCACCGCGGTGCCGCTGCTGCTGTTCGCCGCCGCATCGCGTCGCCTTCCGCTGACCGTGATGGGCTTCATCCAGTACCTGGCGCCACTCATGCAGTTCGCTTTCGGCGTGCTCGTGCTGCTCGAGCCGATGCCGCTCGAGCGCTGGATCGGCTTCGCCCTCGTCTGGCTCGCGCTCGCGGTGCTCACCGCCGAGGCGGTCGTGCACCGTCGGCGCGCGCTCCGCGAGCGGCGCGCCCTCCCCGCCCCGGGTGAATCGACGCAGACGGGGCCAATGCAGACCGTCTAGCGGCCGTCCGTGCCCATGCGGTCGAGGTCGCCCAGCGCCGCGTCCAGCTCCGTGATGAACCGCTCGGCGTCGGCCTGCGAGAACGGCAGCGGCGGTCGGATCTTGAGCGCCGCGTTGTCGCGCCCCGAGGCGCTGATCAGGATGCGCCGCTCGCGCAGCCCGCTCACCAGGGCCGTGGCGGCCGGCTGGTCGGGCAGCCCCGTCGCCGGGTCGACGATGTCGACGGCGAGGTAGAGCCCCGCCCCCCGCGGCGCGCGCAGCCGCGGGTGGCGCGCGGCGAGCTCGCCGAGCATGCCGAGCAGGGCGGCCCCGACGGCTGCGGCGTGCTGCGGCAGCCGCTCGTCGTGCAGCACCTCCCACGTCGCGCGTGCGGCCGCGACCGAGACGGGCGTGCCGGCGAAAGTGTTGAAGTACCGCACGCGCTCGCCGAACGCGGCCATGAGCGGCCGCCGCGCGACGAGCCCCGCGACCGGGAGGCCGTTCGCCATCGGCTTGCCGATCGTCACGAGGTCGGGGTCGAGCCCATGCCGCAGGAATCCCCAGAGCCCCGGCTCGTCGACGGTCGCGCCGAGCCGCCCGAAGCCGGGCTGCACCTCGTCGGCGATGACCAGCCCGCCCGCGGCGCGCACCGCCGCGGCGACGGCGGCGAGGGCGGCGCGGGTCGCGGGGGAGGCGGCGAGGAAGCCGTCGCTGGCGAAGGCGGTGTCGACGATGAGCGCGGCCACGCCGTGCCCGGCGGCCTGCAGCTCCGCGATCGCGCGCTCCGCATCCGCCACCATCGTCCGCCCGTCGCCGACCGGCGGCCGCACGGTGCGAGTCCAGGCGGCGAGCGAGTCGTCGCCGCCGAGCGACGGCGAGATCGCCGCGATCTCGGTCGTGACGCCGTGGTACGCGTTCTCGGTCACGATGACGCCGCGGTGGCCGGTCGCCTGCTTCGCCACCCGCAGCGCGAGATCGTTCGCCTCCGAGCCCGTGCAGACCAAGGTGAGGGTGTCGAGCGCAGCGGGGAAGGCCTCGACCAGTCGCTCGGCATAGTCGATGAGCCCCTCGTCGAGGTACCGCGTGTGGGTGTTCAGCCGCGCCGCCTGCTCGGCGATCGCCGCCGCCACCCGCGGGTGCGCATGCCCGACCACGGGCACGTTGTTGTACACGTCGAGGAACTCCTCGCCGTCGCGCGTGTACAGCTTCGTGCCGCTGCCGCGCACGAACTCGACGGGGTGCGCGTAGAACAGCCGGTAGCCGGGCGACAGCACCGCCTCGCGCCGGTCGATGAGCCGGCGCGTGCGCTCGTCGAGCGCGGCGCGGTGCTCGGGCCGGTAGTACGTGGCGGGTCCGATCACGGGGTGCCTCCGATGCGGTGCGGGATGCTCGCGCCCAGCTCGCGCAGGTCGCGGGCGATGGCGCTCAGGTTGCGGCTCGCGTACTCCGCGGCCCGGGGGTTCGCGGCGGCGATGGCCGAGTTCAGGATGCCGCGCTGGGCCAGCCGCAGCAGAACCAGGTCGGGCAGCAGCGCGTGCTCGGCCGGGTCGAGCGGCTCGACGCTCTCGTAGCCCGCCACGTAGGCGGTCGCCGCGGCCCAGGGCGGGCCGGCCTCGCCGACCCGGCCGCGGGCGTACGAGGCGGCGACGGCCACGTCGGCGACCCGTGCGGTGCGGGTCATGTCGCCGAAGTCGAGCACCCCGGTCACCTCCAGCGGGGTGCCGGGCGGGCCCGGCCGTACGAGCACGTTGTCGCCGTGCAGGTCGTTGTGCGCGAGCACCGCGGGCAGGGCGCGCGCGGGCGCGAGCACCGCATCCGCCGCCCGCTCGATCACCGGGGCGACGGCCGCCCGCAGCGCCGGGTCGTCGATCGCGGGGGCGAGCGGGCCGTAGCGCTCGAGCGCGAGGAGGTTCCACTCCGTCGGGGCGCCCCGCAGCGGTGGGTCGGCGGCATCGCCGATCGCGGCGATCGCGCGCGCCAGGCGGGCGTGCAGGGCTCCCAGCGCGCGCAGGTCGGCAAGCGATCGCGGAGCCGAGCCCAGCGTCTCGCCGTCGAGGTGGGTGAGCACCCGCAGCAGGCGGGGCCCGTCGACGGTGTCGACCACGGCGGAGAGGGCGCCGTCGGCGGCGGGCAGCACGCGCGGCACCGGCAGGTCGGGGTGGATGCGGGCCAGTGCCTCCAGCACGGCCAGCTGATCGGCCACCACGCGCGGATCGTCGAGCGGGTGCGCGAGCTTGGCCACGAGCATCCGGTCGCCGGACCGCACCCGGAAGGTGTCGTCGCGCTCGGTCGGCAGCCGCTCGACGGCATCGACCGCGAGCGCGTGCGTGCGGGCCAGGAGGGCCGACGCACGCTCGACCGGCACCGCCGCGAACGGCGCGGTCAGGTGCGGGGGCGACGGCGCGGTCACCGCACCAGCCTACGGGCGGGCCGCTACAGTTCCGGTAGCCCCTGGACGCCCGGAAGGAGCCTCGCCATGCCGCGTCGCCCCGCTTCCCCGACCGCTGCGCGCCGACCCGGCGCCCGCCGACTCGGTGCTCCCCGGCACGCTGCTCGTGCCGCCGTCGCGGCGCTCGCCGCGCTCGCCGCCGGCGCGCTGCTCGCGGGCTGCGCCGCGCCGCGTCCGCTGCCGACCCCGACCCCGACGCCCACCGAGACCCTCGTGCCGACCGGCGATGGCGTGCTGCGCATCGGCACGCTCCTGCCGATGAAGGGCGACATCGCCTTCATCGGCCCGGGCATGGTCGCCGCCGTCGAGGTCGCCGTGCGCGACATCAACGCCGCCGGCGGGGTGCTGGGCCAGCGCGTCGAGGTGCTCTACCGCAACTCGGGCACCGCGGAGGAGGACCGTCTGGAGATCGCCTTCGCCGACCTCGTCGAGCGCGGCGTCGATGTCATCATCGGCCCGGCGACCTCCGCGCTCGCCGAGCGGCTCGTGCCCCTCGCCGCCGCCGCCGACATCACGGTCATCTCTCCCGCCGCGACCTACCCGACCGTGCGCTCGGCCACGCCGCCCGGTGTCTTCTTCCGCACCATTCCGGCCTACGACCAGCAGGCCCGGGCCATCGTCGAGGCGTTGGAGAGCGACGGCGTCGAGGCCGTCTCGCTCGTGACCACCGGCGACCCGCTCGGCTTCTCCTTCGAGCTCGCCGTGCGCGCGGCGCTCGAGGAGCGCGGCATGCGATTGAGCGGCATCGAGCAGCTGGATGCGGCCACCAACCCCGCCCGTCTGGCATTCAGTGTCGCCGGGGGAGACCCGGAGGCGGTCATCGTCGCGACCGGGGCGAGCCTCGCCGAGCAGAACGCCCGCGTGCTCACCGCCCTCATCGAGCGGGGCATCGCGCCCGAGGCGCTCTGGCTCACCTCGCAAAACCTCTCCGACTACTCCGAGGCCGTCGAGGCGGGCGTGCTCGAGGGGGTCAACGGCGTGCTTGAGGGCGCCGTCGTCTCCGACGAGCTGCTCGCACGGCTCCAGCAGTCCGATCCCTTCCTGCGCAGCGCCCGCTTCGGGCCCGAGGCCTACGACGCCGTCGTGCTCGCGGCGCTCGCCGCGGTGCTCGCCGACGACGACGGCGGGCCCTCGATCGCCCGCAGTCTCGCCGACGCGGCCGGGTCGGGCGTGCCCTGCGCCAGCTTCGGCGAGTGCCTCTCGGTGCTCGAGACCGAGCCCGCGATCGACTACGACGGGCTCTCGGGCCCCCTCACCCTCGATGACGCCGGCGATGTCGTCGACGGCGTGCTGCGGCTGTACCGGTACACCGCGGAGAACCGGGCGGAACTGGTCGGCGACCTCCCGCTCGTCGCTCGGTAGCCGCGCTCACGGACGGCGTCGGAGGGGCGTCAGCGAAAGTCGACGAAAACCCTCGTCGGTGAGCGTGCACGCGCGAGGAATCCGTCGCCGACCCGGCGGCCCGAGCGTGTTTCAGGGTGTTACAGGGCTGTAACCCGAATCGGTTGTGAACGCCTACTGAACACCGTACGGTGGCACAACGGGCACTGTTGTGCCTGCATCCTGAACACTAATGAACCCAAGGAGCAACATGGGCGTTTTCACTTCCGGCTCTGGCCGTCGCTCTCGCTCTCTTCAGTCGATCCTCGGCGGCATTGCCGTCGTGGGTGCCAGCGCGCTCGTTCTGAGCGG
>VFQU01000683.1_pt1 | contig 26181 bp, 22 predicted proteins | sample 3512311 | NCBI WGS metagenome assembly VFQU01 (sample SAMN10412377, study PRJNA504923) | tailings metagenome | isolation source: Relicate 3 Philex TSF3 active mining site | place: Philippines: Tuba, Benguet | collected 2017-08-29
CGATCACTCGTTCGAATGCACTTAGATAACCTCGGTGCCACGGCAGGAAGAACCATGACCCATGCTGGCACTGGCGCCACATCCGTGCGCGTTCCGGCTCGTCGGGCACCGCTTCGCCGTCGACTAGGATGCCCAGCACCTCCCAATGCTGGAGGTGGTATCCGTGGATGCCGGCGAAGTATCGCCAGCTCGTAGGATCGGTAGCGGGCCTGTCCCACATGACTTTGACGGCTTTGGCGTACCACAACAACGTGTCGTTCCAACCGTCGCCGAGACTCCAGACGCTTCTCCTCACCCTGGCCATCGCATCCCCCATCGTTGCCTAGGTGGACGATAATCCGATTGGCGGCGGTGTCCAGTGCGGAGCAATGAATCATAGCGCGGCTGTAATGGAGGCGGGCATGAAGCCTGCCGTTAATTCGACGTTACTGTTTCATACGAGTTGACGAAATAGCTTAGGACGGATGCCATCGGCAGGGCACTGTTCATCCGATCGGATTTGGGGAACGGGGATGAGCACTGCTGGTAGCACTTCTCGGAAGCCCCCAGGTCGCCGCTCTCGATTGCTCCCCTATCCATGGCCTGCCGAAGAAGGCGTTCGTCATCGCAGGATTGATGGCGCGCGACGGGCGTGGTCGTGCTCGGAAGGAGGAGGTGGCCGCTTTCCTCTGGCCCGATCCAGCCGTCAACCTCAAAACTCGGCACGCGAGGAACGTCTACCTCCCTACAGTGTCCTCCAAGAGCTGACAGTCTCAAACCCGCCCCGTCATGGCCGTGGCGGCGAACCAAGCGGAGTGGCAGCTTTCGAGCAGTGACGAAAGCCGTTCGAAAGACCGAAGTGAGGCGCGGCTTATACCAGGCAAATTGGGGGCCGTGAACAGACTGTCAGCTTTCCGGGAGGGAGATCAGGAAAGCTGACATGCGTTTGGGCGTGAGGCAGAAGCCAGATTGAGTTCTCGCCCGCGCACCATTTCCGAACAAGACTGGGAACGCCGTCGGGCGCGGGACCGGGATGTTGAGGAGCAGAAGGGCAGAGCGGCCGCGCGCGGCTGTCTTGCGCGCTATCATCACGGGCCGGAGATCGAGCGGGAGCGGTAGGGCATGCGAAGGCTCCCGGTGCCAAGAATATAGTGTGTCTTGTTTAGTCTAGCGGCGTGACTCGCATGGGAATTCGGAAGCCCGGTCGTTGCCACTGCCGGAAAAGAACAGCTACAGTGTTTCATCCGCCTGGGGGGCGCATGACACTATTTCCGGACTGGCAAGGTACGCTGGTGCTGCCGCCGCTACCTGAGCGAAAGATCAAAATCGGCGGCAATTTGATTTGCCAGCATCCATTTCGCGGTGCCCGGTGTCGTGCACAGATTGCCCCGTCACAATATAAGGGGCACGACCTGATCAAGACTGATCTGGCAGCGCCTTTCGATCAGATACTCCTGCGCCAGAGAGGTGCCCGCCGGGTGGTTTCGACGTTTCCGGTGCTGAATGCCGGACAATTGTACGGTTTGAGCGATTTGGCAGACGGTATGGCGCTTTTCTGGGACAATCCGGGCGTGCTTGAGGCTTATGCCGCGACCCCGGAGCAGGTTCTGGCGCTGTGGCGCAACAAATTCACATTCCGCGTCGAGAATGAGGAAGAGCAAGAGCCGGGGCTGCGAATGCCGCAGATCGGCGCGCTGCACGCGATAGCGGCGCATTTCGCAGTTGGCGAGCAGTTCGAGCCGGCCACGGTCGTTCTGCCGACCGGGACCGGCAAGACCGAAACTATGCTGGCAACACAGGTCTACAGGCAGTTGCGCCGAACGCTTGTGCTTGTGCCGTCGGATGCCCTCAGGACCCAAATCTTCGAAAAGTTTGCCACGCTGGGTATGTTGCCCGATGCGGGCGTCGTCCCCAGGCAGCTTCCCGGCCCTCATGTTGCAAAGATTACCACGGGTTTGGAATCGATCGAGGAATGCCGCGCGCTCGTCCAAAAAGTCAACGTGATCGTTGCCCTGCCCGACAGCCTGCGCAGCTTTGCGCCTGAAGCTCTCGAATTCCTGCTTGATCAGTGCAGCGACATCTTTGTTGACGAGGCTCATCACGTCACCGCCTCGACCTGGGCGGCGGTGCGGGACAGTTTTCTCGACAAGCGCATACTGCAATTCACCGCAACACCGTTCCGCCGGGACGGTAAGCGCGTCGATGGCAAGATCATCTTCAACTACAAGCTCGGCGACGCTCAGAAGGCCGGCTATTACCGGCCCATCAATTTGAGGACGGTGGAAGAATATGGCGATGACGCCGCCCGAGATCGCGCCATCGCCGAGAAAGCGGTCGCTGTCCTGCGAAAGGACCGCGGCGAGCTGGGGCTGGACCACCTGCTTATGGCCCGCACCCGCAACAGGGATCGCGCGGATGTGGTCTGGGCCCTGTATCAGGAGTTGGCCCCCGAACTTCATCCGGTCATCGTCTATTCTGGCCCCGGGAGGCGGCAGATCAATGCCGCAGCGCTGGATAAGGTCCTGGACCGCAGTGCTGACGGCGCGCGTATCGTGGTTTGCGTTGACATGCTCGGCGAAGGGTTCGACCTTCCCAATCTTAAAATCGCCGCCCTGCACGACACGCATAAATCGCTGGCGGTCACGCTTCAGTTCATCGGGCGGTTCACGCGAAAGGGCGCCACCGGCATAATCGGGGAGGCGACCGTCGTCGCGAATATCGCGGACCCGGAAGCGGAGGCCAAGCTGGCCGCTCTTTATGCCGAGGGGGCTGACTGGGACGTGCTCATCAAGCGGCTGAGCGAAGAGCGCATCCACGAGGAGTTGCGGCTTCAGGATGTCGTGATGAGCTTGAAGGAACGGGGCGACCTTCATGCCCAGCTATCGCTCTGGAATCTTCGTCCAGCTCTGTCGACCCAGATATTCCGCACAAGATGTACGTCGTGGTCGCCGCTCGCCTATGAGGCGATTCTGCCCGGAAGCGCCGAGAGCTGGTACGCTCTTGATGAGGAGAACAAACTACTTGTCGCGGTGGTGCACCGCACCTCGACCGTGGACTGGGGAAACTACCAGAACCTGGAGAACGCGGTCTACGATCTCCTCCTTGCCCGCTGGGATCAGGCTGCCGGGGCGCTGTTCATCTATGCCAGCGACTACCAGGGGCTGCGCACGGAGCGCATGGCCCGGGCGATCACCTCTGATGAAACGGAGCTTCTCAGCGGGCCGGCGGTCTTTCGCATTCTCAATAACGTCGAGATGCCACTAGTCAAAAGTATGGGATCATCGCGCATCGGCGCGATCAGCTTCACGTCATATTTCGGACCCAACGTGACCGAGGGGCTCGCGAGTATCGAGAAGGCGGAATCGCAGCTCAACAACATCGCCTGTCTGGGCTACGAAGACGGCGAAAGAGTCCTGTGGGGCGGTACGCAGCGCAAAGGGAAAATCTGGCAGCAGAAATCAGGCACGATCTCCACATGGATGGAATGGTGCAATCGCACCTGGACCAAAGTGTCTTCCGACGTCGAACTGGATTCTAACATCACGCGTGACTTCCTGCGACCTCAGAAACTGACAGCTCCATACGGCGCATATCCGATCGCGGTGCAATGGGGCGAACAGGCGCAGATGCGCTTCAGCGACAAGCAGTTCATGCTGTTTGATAGCACCGAGGTGCCGGTCTTCCTGATCGACCTTGGCATCGGGGCCGTGGGCGACGACGGCGCGATCGATATCGACATCGCGACCGAAGGCTCGCGCTCGACCTATCGGTTACACATCGCGGCGGACTTGCCCGGCGGATACAGCCACAACTGGGTCTCCGGCCCCCGCCTGAAATTCAAGAAGGCGCATGCGGCGGAGGCGGTGCCGCTTGAGGAATATCTCATCACCGACCCCTTCATCGTCCGTTATGCCGACGGCACGCACTCCTACAACTGCTATCACATACCCACCCCCCTTGAGCCCGCGACCTATCCGCAGGAGGCACTGGAGGCGTGGGACTGGGCGGGCATTCCGCTCAATCGGGAATCGATGAACAGGGCCGAAGACCGTGACACGATCCAGTATCGTGCCTTTCAGCATATTGAGGACGAGTTCGACCTGGTTTTCAACGATGACGGGCACGGGGAGGCCGCCGACCTTGTCGCCCTGAAGGATACGGGCGAAGATATCAGGCTCTGTCTCATCCACTGCAAGAATGCGCATGGGGGGCGCATCTCGGCTGACATCCGCAATTTCTACACGCTCTGCGGCCAGGCCCAGAAGAGCGTGGCGGTCAAGCATGGAGGGCTGCCCCGCCTCTATGTCGATCTCAAGCGACGGCATGAGACATGGTCGAAACAAGGCGCGTCGCGCTTCCTGAAGGGCGACATGAAGCTGCTTTCCTATTTCAAGGAAAAGGCCCGGCGCTCGAAGGTGAATTTTGAGGTTGTGCTGGTCCAGCCGGGGGCGACGGTCGAAACCGTGACCCCGGACATATTGCGGTTGCTGGCTACGACGGAGCTGTTCCTGACCAAGACGACACAAGCGCGGTTCCGGGTGGTAGTCTCCCCCGTCTAGCCGCGGAACAGTTTTCCAGCTCCGCCCGCTGCGCGGCGTGCTTGGCCGGGCTTTGCAGCGCGCCAACGTACCTGTCACACGTGATCCCTATAACGAGGAAGGTGATCAAATTTTCCCTAGTTTGATACGCTCTATGGCGTAGGGCCATACCGACTGCAAATAGGCGCACCGGTATGATGAAGACGATGATCCGGTTAGAGGTCTACATCGTAAAATATTTGGCCCGCCGCTTCCTCGCTTGTCTCACCGGCCGCCTTGAGCGGAGTTGGTCGCCACGTCGATCCTTCATACGGCGGCTGCTGCTCCTCAAGGCTTTCTATGTGTGAGTTGATCTGCTCGTAGATTTCGTCAAATGCCCTCTCGTCTTCCATTCCAAAAAATTCCTGAGCTACTCGAAGATTTTCCTTAAATGCGTTGTATAATCCAACCTCGTCGTCAGATGAGTACCGACCGAACTCATCGAACACATTGGGTATGTCGGATAGCCACTCCTTTCGAAAATGTTCAGTGTAGCTATCGAACTCTTCCTCTGTGAAAATCTGTTGCAGCACTTTGTCGGTCAGTGGTTTGGCATCGAGCCAAGTGATCGAGTGCTTGCTGATGCTGTCGGAAATTTTCTTACGTGTCTCTTCCGGTAAAAGGCCATTCGTCGTGAGTGCTGCGACGAGCAGTTTTCCACCAAAGGTCAGATTTCGATTTGGTTGAGCAGCCGCCCATTCCAAAATGTCGGGCCGGGCATCCAGCATGTGACTGAGGAACGCTTTTTCGCACCGTGCCCCAAGGAATGACATTAGCGATTCATCGAGCGGATATTCCCTGAGGCGCGCCACAAGGTCCGCGTAGAGCATCGGAGGTATCCGAAGGTGGGTGTCTTCCGTCGACTTCGGACGGCACACGACCTCATCGAGTAGCCGATCCAGTTTCGCACCATGAGCATAGAGCTCAATCAATTCAGGGGAGCCACCTACCAAGGACGCAAAGGCGTCAGTGACCGTGGGATGGCGAAACATCCATCGATCGCCGCTTTCCTCCGACACCAGTCTTGTAAGGCTGTCGTTGAAGTGCTCCATCGCTTTCGCGATCTGGGCCGAATTCACGCCCATAAGCCGCGTGACCATTTCCAAAGCTGGTGATGCCGATATCGGGGAAGGAACGCCAGTCTGTGAGTTCAAAAAGATTAGCGCAATCGCAGCGCGGGACTGATCATCGAGCTGCGCTAGGACTTCCGTCAGAAACTCAACCGGCTTCTCCACGAGTTCGGTCAACCGACTTTCACTGATCGACAGATTTTTAGTGAAGAGCGGATCACCTAGACGGCGGGCGGTCTCCGGCAGAAATGCCTTATTTGCTGCAACCATAGGCAAAAAGGGCTTTAGTCGGCGGCGCATGTCGCGGGGTTGAGCCCGACGAACATGGTTGTAGAGCATCTGGGCTCGCTCCGCTTCAGACAAGGCCTCAACATTCACCACGACCTGACTTTCCTTGAGGAGTGAAAATGCGCTGGTCTTCAGATGCGGCTTGGCTGCCTCCCAAATGTAGTTCCGAGACGTAAAGACTATGCGCGCGCCGCCTTCAATTGCCGCACGCAACGTGCCTAATTCGGCGTTCCATCGGCTCATACGGGAGGCATCAAAATGGTTTGGCCCGAAGGCGTCGTCCACCCAAAGGAACTGTTTCTCTCCAGGATGCCAGAGATTCAGTTGGTCCGGCGCATTGATCTTCAGTGCACCGAGGCAACCATCATCCAAAGCTCCCAAAGCCAATATTGCCGCAATCGTGGATTTGCCGGATGCTGGGTCGCCCAAGAGGATGACGAAGCGGTGTTCCTGAAGAGCCTTGACCGCAGTTCTGTAAGCATCCGTCGATACAAAGCAGCTGAGGTCTGAGCCCATGGAGTCGAGAATGGCCCTCGCCTGCTTGTATCCATGGCCTGTGATTATGTGGGCGAGGTCACCAATGCCATAGACGCGAGGGACGAGCATACGCAGCCTCGGGTTTTCCGTAAGCTGCTGGACAATCCAGGTTCCTCCAAAAGTGCGACATTTTTTCACCCCGGCCTGTTCGAACGCGGCGCAAATCTGCGCGTCGGCCTCACCGGAGACGCCGGCATTGGTAAGAATTATGTAGTCGTCCGCTAGCCCATCCGCCGCGAGTTTTCGAGCTTTGGGGAGTTCATCCTTCAGATCGGACAACGTGAGGTTTGCACCCGGCTTACTTAAGAACTTGCACTGGACTGTCGACTTGGCGATGTCGTCTGCTGCCCCCTCCCAACGCCCTAAGAATGCCGCGTCGCGGCCCCCATCCTTTGATCCTAGGAAAGTCTGAACTGGCCGCTGCAGCACTTCTGCGGTTACCGCTGCTGCCAAATCCTGAAATGCTTTCCAGCCCAATTTGCTGAGGTCGTAGTCCAACGAGCGCCCCTCTTCGCCTGCATCTATGGCGACCGTTAGACGCCTCAGCAGTATTTTTCCCTCATTATTGATCAACGATGCGGGTCGAGGGAATGGCGAAACGGTTCAGGGTTCGCCACGCTAGTCCCATCGGAAGCGACCATACATTTTGAATATCTTCTTGCCAAACTACGCATTTGCTGGCGGATGCACCAATGTCCGCTTTTGGGTGCCCGAGAACGTTGGTGGAACGGGCTGAATGGGGGCGCCTCGCTACCAGGAAAGCTGCCGACCATCCCGGCCATTATCGTGGCCAAAACTAACGCCCGGAAGCGGATATATGCGACAGGACGATGGCGGCGTCGTTCCGCCCCCCATTTTATGCAGTTTAGGCGGTCATCGTTTCCGACGCTGATGCGACTACTTACCAGTATCCGTGGCGAGCAATGTGGGGGCCCTATGATACGCAGAAGAGATTTTTGGGAATAGTAGGTTTAGGTCTTTGAGACAGCGCGAGAATTAATTGCATAATATGTCCGGGTCTAGATGGGGGAGACATTATGCCGGACATCGCCGTCCTAATCACAAACTGCAACAGCGTAGACCGTGCTGAAATCGGATTGAGGGAGGGCGCCCTTAACATAAAGTATGGCCCCAACGGAATCGGTAAAAGCACGATTGCGCGCGCCATCATCAGCAAAATTCGTGGGGACGGGAGCCTCGAAAATCTCGCCCAGTTTAAGGGGCGTGGAAAAGCTGGCGCGCCTTCTCCTCAGGTCGAAGGCACGGATGCACTCAAGTCAGCGCTCGTTTTCGATGACGATTACATCCAGCAGTTTGTGTTTCAAAAAGACGAAGTGTTGAAAAACAGCTTCGAGGTTTTTATTAGGACGCCTGAGTATTTGGCCGAAATGGCCGAGATCGACGAGCTGCTGGCTGGTATCCGGCAGGCCTTCTCCGACAACGAGGCAATCGGGCAGGTTATCTCGGACTTGAAGGAGCTGCGGGACGCATTCGGTAAGCCAAGCAAAAGTGGCGCCATACCGAAGTCGAGCAAGATCCATAAGGCTTTTGGCTCAGGCAACAAACTTGAAAATATTCCGGCTGCGCTCAAGCCGTTTGAGACCTTCATCAAAAGCCAGGAACCCGCGAAGTGGGTCAACTGGCAGATTAAGGGGAATGAGTTTTTGCAGTTGGGGGACGCGTGCCCATACTGCGCTTCGCCACTCGACCAGGCTGGAAGCAAGGATGTGGCTCTTGCTGTTGAGAAGGAATACGACGCTACCGCCGTTGGCCATCTCAGCGCCCTGCGTGCGATCATCAATAGGCTAGGCACTTACTTCAGCGAAAAGTGCCGTGAAAACCTGGATAAAGTTACAAAAGCGAAGGTCGAGCTTACAGCACAGGAGCACAGCTTCCTTACTGGCCTTAAGGCGGACATCGATGCCCTCATCGAAAAGCTTGAAGGTCTGCGCTCTATGTCATTCTTCTCCTTGCGCGACGTCGAAGAAGTGACCGATAGACTGACGCCCTTAAAAATCGACTTGGCGCTTATGGATAAGCTCGATTCCGAAGAAACGCGAAAGACCGTTGATCCCATCAATCAGCAGCTCGACGGGCTGATCGCCAAAGTCGACAACCTGAAAGGGAAGATTAATCGACATAAGGCTCGCATCAAAAAGGCCATCGACGAGAACCAGTCGAGCATAAATGCGTTTTTGAAATCAGCGGGTTACAAATACGCCGTCGAGATTGTGCCTGAGCCCGAATCTTACAAGATGAAGCTAGTTCACCAGGATCTCGCCAGTCACATCGAAGCCGCCACGCGACACCTTAGTTACGGTGAGAAGAATGCGTTTGCGCTGGTCCTGTTCATGTACCAGGTACTGAGCGAAAAGCCAGACTTGGTCGTATTGGACGACCCGATCTCATCATTCGACAAGAATAAAAAATTCGCCATTCTTCATGAGCTTTTTCGTGGCAAGGCCAGTTTGCGCGGTCGAACAACCCTTATGCTCACTCACGACATCGAACCGGCTATCGACGTGATCAAAAGCACTAGTGCGGTTTTCCAGGGCGCCTCGCCCTCGGCAAACTTCCTTTCATCTCGGGCAGGCGTCGTAAGCGAAGTGCCGATCGAACGGCATGACATACAAACGTTCGCAAAAATCTGCGCCGACAATGTCGCTGCCCTCAATGACAGCATTTGCAAAGCCATTTACCTACGGCGCCACTTCGAGCTGCATGACGACACCGAGTTGGAATACAATCTGCTGGCAAGCCTGTTCAAAGGTCGGGCGACGCCGACCATTCAGTGTGGTACCGCCACTCGTGACATGACTGCCGAGGAAAAGAACACCGCAGAGTCGAATATCAAGGCGGCCTTCATTCCCGACTTTGACTACGATGCGCTCGTAGCCGAAATCACCAACGCGGATGCCATTAAGGCCAAATTTCACGCGACCACAGTCGGTTATGAAAAGATACAACTGTTTCGGATCATCAATGCCGACCATGATGACGATGTGATCCGCAAGTTCATCAACGAGGCTTATCACATCGAGAACGAGTATGTGATGCAGCTCAACCCACATAAATTCGAGAGCATCCCAGAGTACGTTGTGGCGGAGTGTGAGCGGATACTCGCGTTAGCGCCTGCGCAATAAAGAGAATGGGCATTAAGTGGGACTGGGGGTCGTGGCTGTCGTCCGCGTCTGGATAAGCCTGTCCACTAGCTGCCAGTCCGCCTCCCACCCTCACATGGGCACCAGCCTGGTCCGCTGGCGAACGACCGCTTTTGGGAACGGGCAACAGTGACCTGAACGACTGGAATGGGGCGCATCGCGGACATACCGCGCACTGCCAGGCCCACCTTAAGTCCACTTCCAGCACAGGCGGTGGTCGGTTTTCCAAACTCATATTGGAAGTAAGGGAAGTTCATTGCGCCACCTCGAACACAAGTGACAAAGCTTTTTATCCTGCCGCGGGTTTGTGGCTCGCCATCCTTAGATAGATCAGAAAAACTCAACTATCATTCGCCAAGAGGTGAATGCATGCGTTTGACCAATCTGGATATGGACGTGCTGCGCACGTTGGCCCTGGCGGTAGACAATGGTGGGTTCGGCAAGGCCGCGTCCATCATCGGGCGATCGCAATCAGCAGTAAGCCTTCAAATGCGCCGCCTGGAAGACCAAGTGGGCACTAAACTTTTCCACCGTAGCGGACGCGCCTTGCTCCTCAACGAAGCTGGCGAAATCGTGCTGGATTACGGCCGCCGCATGCTGCAGCTCAACGACGATGCGCTGTCGGCGGCACGGCGGCTCGGCCAAGTGCAGTCGATAAAGCTCGGACTGCCCGCCGATCTTTCCGAGGTCCTGCTGACCAGGGTCCTGTCGAGCTTCGCCTTGCAGTTTCCCCACATCCATATCGAAACCAGGGTCGACCGGAATGCCGACCTAGTTGATCAGGTCCTGCATTCCCAGCTCGATATCGCCTTGGCCTTCGGGCGGCACGACGCCGAAGGCGGGGAGCAGATCGCTGCATTGCCGATCCACTGGATCGCAAGCCGCCGCAATCTGCCCAATCTCGATACCGGCGTGCCACTGGTGCTGTTCGATGCGCCCTGCCTGTTCAGGGACGCCGGAATAGCAGCGCTCAATCAGGCAGCACGCACCTGGCGTATCGCTCTCACCAGCCCAAGCCTCAACGGGCTGTGGGCGGCCACCGAGGCCGGTCTCGGCATCAGCGTGCGAACCCGGCTCGGCCTGACGCCTGGCCTGCGGGTTGTGGAGGAGGGCGAGGACCTTCCTGCCATCGGCCAGAGCGTGCCGCTATCGCTCTATCGCGCGCCAACCGCGCTAAATGATCCCGTCGAAATCCTGCGCAATATCGCCATGGGCTGCGTGCGCGACATCCTCGATCAGACCGCCTGATAGTTCAGAAAAACTCAAGCATCTGTTCAGGATTACGAATTAGACTTTAAATCCACAAACTTGGTAGACATTAACCGCCGTTAACTCGGAGGGTGCCGTGTCTGTCGAATTCATTGGGATGATCCATCACCGGCTGCAAACAGAAATTCATTCGGGTGAGCCGGCTGGCGTGATCGATCTCGATTTTGTCAGCCAGCTTGCCAAGGCCCACGAAGCCGCCGGCTTCGATCGCGTTCTCGTCGGCTATTACGGCTATGCGCCGGATGGTCTCTTGCTGGGGCAATACATCGCCTCCCAGACGAGCAGACTTTCGCCTTTGATCGCGCATCGTCCGGGATTTGTTGCTCCGCCCGTAACTGCACGCAAATTTGCGACGCTCGACCAGATCATCGGCGGCCGTGCGGCTGTCCATGTCGTGAGTGGCGGCGACGATGCCGAGCAGCAGCGCGATGGCGATTGGCTGAACAAGACCGAGCGCTATGCCCGCACTGATGAATATCTGACCGTGCTGAAGCGTATCTGGTCGGAGGCCGACCCCGTCGATCATGAGGGCGCCTATTACCGCGTCAAGGGCGCTTCCACGACCACCAAGCCTCTTCAGCAGCCGCGTATTCCCATCTATTTCGGCGGCGCGTCCGACGCCGCCATTGCCGTCGCCGGCAAGCATGCTGACGTCTATGCGCTCTGGGGCGAAACGCTTGATCAGACCGGCGAGCTCGTCGAGCGCGTGCGCCAGTCCGCCGCGCAGCACGACCGCTCTTTGGGTTTTTCCATCTCCTTCCGCCCGGTTCTCGCCGAAACCGAAGAGCTGGCTTGGGCACGGGCCGCCGAAATTCTTGAACGCGCCAAGGCCATTGGCGGACATGGCGCGCTGGGCAAAAGCGCCTCCAGCGGACCAACGCCGGAAGGCACGCAGCGCCTTCTCGATGCTGCCGCCAAGGGCGCTCGCCTCGACAAAGTCCTCTGGACCGAGATCGCCGCTTTGACCGGCGGCCGAGGCAATACAACGGCGCTTGTCGGCACCCCGGACCAGGTTGCCGATGCCCTTCTCGAATATCATGCGCTGGGCGCCAATACCTTCCTGATCCGCGGTTTTGACCCGCTCGAAGATGCCATTCAGTACGGCACCGATCTCATTCCACGCGTCCGACAGCGCGTAGCCGAAAAGCTGGCCGGCTGACGCCGGTGCTTCACAAGTCCAAACAAGCGAGAAATGCCATCATGACAATGCGCTACCTCCGGCCGCTGGCCGGCACGATCCTGGCGGGTCTTGGTCTGTTGACCACGACTTCCCTCGCCCAGGAACAGGTCGATCTGACCTTTACCTACTGGGGCTCGGCCTTCGAAAAGAAGGACATCGAGACTGCAATCCAGGCGTTCAACGACTCGCATCCCAATATTCGGGTGCAGGGCCAGCACATTCCGGGCGGCGCCAACTATGTCGAGAAGCTGACGACGCTGGTCGCCGCGGGCACCCCACCGGATGTCGCCTATCTCGGCGAGGGCCAGGCCTTCAACTGGCTCGAAGATGGCACGCTGCTCGACCTCACGCCGTATTTCGATGGCAGCGAGGAAGAATATGTAAAGTCGATCGTTTATCGCGTCGGCGACAAGCTGATGGGGACGGGCTTAGCGACCGGCGCGTTCCTCACCTATTACAACAAGGACATCTTTGACGCCGCCGGGGTCGCGTACCCGCCTGCGGAAGCAGAGAATGCCTGGACTTGGGACGAGCTGGTCGAGAACGCCAAGCTGCTGACCAAAGACAGTTCGGGCCGTAATGCGGCTGATCCCGATTTCGATCCCGACAACATCGCCGTCTATGGCATCAGCTACCCGCGCTGGTGGGCAGGCTACCTGCCACTGATCTGGAGCAATGGCGGCAACTGGGTCAATGAAGAAGGCACCGAGCTGCTGCTGAACCAGCCCGAAGCTGTCGAGGTCCTCCAGAAGCTGTCCGATCTCATCCATGTCCATCATGTCGCCCCAACGCCGACCGCTGGCGCCAACCTGCCGACCGCCGACATTCTGCTGCAGTCGGGCAAGGTCGCGATCGCCGTGGACGGCCACTGGAAGATCACCGACTTTGCCAACCTGCGCTTTAACTGGGGCCTTGGCGTGCTGCCGAAGTTCGATGAGCCGCAGACGCTGATCCTGTCCGTGCCCAAGGTCATCTTCGCGGCTACCGAGCATCCCGAGGAAGCCTTCGAATTCTACAAGTTCATTGCCGATCCAGAGCAGGTCGGGCTCTTCGCGTCCGGCCTCTGGGCGCCTCTGGAACGCGCTTACTTCACCGATGAGGACAAGATCGCCTCGTGGCTCGATGCCCAGCCCGGTGTCTACCCAGCCGAAGCCCGTACCGCCATCGTCGACTATGAGCTGAACTATTCCCCCGACCAACCGCCCGCCTACTGGCTGCGCAATTTCGGGCAGATCAACTCCGAGGCCGTCGAGCCCGCGCTGCAGCAGCTCTGGGAAGGCAAGATCACCGCGCAGGAAGCCGCCGACCAGGCTGTGGAAGCCGCCAAGCCGCTGCTGGCCGGCCGCTACTAAGAATAGGGGGTGCCCATGTCGACTGCGATCGATCTACAGTCGTCCAACGATGGGCGCGACGCAACGGGGCAGGCTTCTCGCCTGTCCCGTCTTCTGCACGAATATCTCTGGCCCGCACTTTTCGTGGGGCCTGCAGTCATCGGTTTCCTCGGCTTCAAGCTGATACCGATCCTGGCGAGTTTCGTCATCGGACTTACCGACTGGCGCGTCTCCCAGGCCCCAAACTGGGTCGGTATCGACAACTTCCAGCGCCTGCTGTTTGCCGATCCGTTGTTCTGGAAATCGATGGGGGTGACCTTGGGATTCACGGCGCTCAGCGTGCCGGCCACCATGGCTGCGGCGTTGGGCCTGGCATTGCTGATCAACATGCGCCTACCGGCCGTCGGCATCCTTCGGACGATTTTCTATCTACCCTCGATCATGCCGGTCGTGGCGACCAGCGTGCTCTGGCTCTGGCTCTTCAACCCCGATCTGGGATTGCTTAATGCGGGCCTGCGCCTTTTCGGTCTGCCCAAGAGCCTCTGGCTTTACGGGGAATCCACCGTATTGTTTTCGCTGGTGCTGATGAGCCTCTGGGGCATCGGGCCGATGATGATCATCTTCCTCGGTGGCCTGCAGGGCATTCCACGCGATCTCTATGAAGCCGTGGACATTGATGGCGGCAATACCTGGCACAAGTTCCGGAACATAACCCTTCCCATCCTGACGCCCACCATCCTGTTCAATCTGGTGATCGGCACAGTTGCGACGCTGCAAAGCTTCACGCAGGCCGCGATCATGACCGAGGGCGGACCAAATAACGCGAGCCTGTTCATCGTCTTCTATATCTACCGAACGGCCTTCCAGTTTTCCCAGATGGGATACGCCTCGGCCATGTCCTGGGTGTTTTTCGTCATAACCTGCACCATCGGCTTTCTTCTCTTGGGAACGTCGCGGCGCTGGGTCTTTTATTACGGAGATCGTTGATGACCGGCTCGTTCACCCGTCGCCTGAGCGGCCTGCGCGAGGTGCCGCCGCGGATTTGGCTGTTCTTCGGTTTCTCGCTCGTATTGGCGTTGGGCATGCTCATGCCTTTCGTCTGGCTGTTGCGGTCCTCACTCATGGAAATCGGCCAGATATTCCTTTTTCCCATCGAGTGGATCCCGGAGCCGTTTGCCTGGAGCAACTATCCGGACGCCTTCACGACGGTGCCGTTCTTTCAGTACTTCCTCAACACTATGATCGTGCTGGTGCCGACGGTGCTGGGAACCGTGATTACATGCTCCATGGCCGCATTCGGTTTCTCGCGCCTCGAGTGGCGGGGGCGGGACCTGGTGTTCAACATCCTTCTCTCTGCATTCATGCTGCCCTTCGTGACGACGCTGCTGCCGACCTTTCTCTTCTGGTCGAACCTCAAACTCACCAACAGCTTCTGGCCGCTGACCGTGCCGCACTGGTTCGCGGCGGACGTGTTCTTCGTCTTCCTCCTGCGCCAGTTCTTCCTCGCCATCCCGCGCGAACTGGACGACGCCGCCACGATCGATGGTGCCAATCCTTTCCAGGTGTTCTGGCACGTCATCCTGCCCCTGAGCCGGCCCGCCCTCGTGACAGTTGCAATCCTTTCGGGCCTCAATAGCTGGAACGACTATCTCAACCCGCTGATATACCTCAATAATTCCGACAATTACACACTGCCGCTCGGCCTTGCCGCCTTTACCGGCCTCTACACGTCGCAATGGCACCTGCTGATGGCCGCGGCGGTGATCGTGACGGTGCCGGTGATCGTCGCCTTCTTCTTCGCCCAGAAATACTTCGTTGAGGGCGTGACCATGACAGGACTTAAAGGATGAGCGATCTCAACGTCGTTCTGTTCGGGGCAGGGGCCCTGGGGCGCGGGTGGAGCCGCGTCATTTCCGAGCATCCTTCCGCTCGGCTGGCTGGCTTCGTTGATCCACTGGTAGGCACCGACAAGGCCTCGCCCTGGCTCGCCGACTATCCCGACGTGCCTAAGTCGACCAGCATCGAGGGGCTCGAAGGGCCGTTCGATGCTGCGGTCGTCACCACGCAATCTCCCGCACATGCCGCCGCCATTCGCACTGCGCTCGAACATGGCTTGCATGTGGTGGTCGAAAAGCCTTTTGCGACGACGCTCGACGATGCACATGCGCTGGTCGAGTTGGCGGCAGGCCGCGGGCTGACCCTGATGGTCAGCCAGAATTATCGCTTCTTCCCGGGTGTCGCCACGCTCCGACAGGCCGTGGCCGACGGCACATACGGCGCCATTCGCGCCATCATCGGCCAGTTCTCCTATGACTGGGCGGGCAAGCCCTACCAGCATGAGATGGAGCACATCACGGCGCTCGAAATGAGCATCCATCACCTTGATCTGGTGCGGGCCATTTTCGCCGCCGAAGCCGAAAGCGGGCTGTCGCTCGAATGGAACCCCGGGCCCAGCCAATACCGGAAGGGCGGCGGCGGACAGGAAGCCCTCTACCGCATGCAGTCGGAAACCGGCACCTTCCCCTTTCTCTATTCCGGCAATCTCGTCGGAAAGTCGCCCAATTCCGAGTGGGGGGGCCACTGGCGTTTTGAATTCGACACCGCAACGCTGATCGTCGACAGGATCGAAGGGCGCTACGGGATCTACCGCGCCCTGGGTGAAACCTACGAATGGGTCGGGCCCTTCGCTGCCGATATCGGCTTTGGGCCCTCGTTTTCCCACTTCGTCGAGAGCATTGCCAATGGCAAAGAGCCCTGGAGCAGTGGCCGCGACAACCTCAAGTCCCTGCAGATGGCGCTGAGTCTGCTATGACGCGGCGCGACGCGATTCTTGCCGGCCTTGAAGCCAAGCGCTCGGCTGCCCGCGCCATCATTGGCGCTGGCGTTGGCACCGGCATTTCCGCCAAATTCCTGCATAAGGGCGGTGCGGACCTGTTGTTTGTCTATAATTCCGGCCGCTTCCGCATGGCGGGCCTGTCGTCATGGGCCGGGCATCTGCCCTTTGGTGATGCCAACCAGATCGTCCTCGACATGGGCGAACGTGAGATCCTGCCGGTCGTGCCCAATGCCGACGTCATCGCCGGCGTCTGCGGCTTCGATCCGACGCGACGGATGAGCCATTTCCTGCCCAGGATCGTCGACACCGGCTTTGCCGGCGTCATCAATTACCCCACTGTCACTGTGATCGATGGCCGTATGCGCGCTGATCTGGAAGCGGCCGAGATGGGTTTTGCCAAGGAGGTCGAGCTCATCCGCCTTGCCCGCGATCTCGGCCTCGTCACCACCGCTTATGTTGTGACCGAGGACGAAGCCCGCGCCATGGTCGATGTGGGTGTCGACGTCATCGTCGCCCATGTCGGGCTGACCGTCGGCGGCAGTATCGGCGCGCAACACGCCGTCAGCTTCGAGTCCGCTGCTGAGAATGTCGCGAAGCTTGCCGATGCCAGCAGGCAGGCCCGCCAGGATGTGATCGTCCTTGCCCATGGCGGCCCCATTGCCGGGCCGGAAGATGCCAAAAAGCTGTTCGCCCTCGTCGAAGTGGATGGCTTTGTCGGCGCCTCCAGCATGGAGCGCGTGCCGGTCGAAGAGCCGCTGCGTGCCAATACCGAAGCCTTTACCCGCCTCAGCACAAGGCAGAGGCGATCATGATGCCATCCATTCTCATCGTGGCTGCGCTTGACACCAAAGCCGAAGAAGCCCGCTTCGTCCGCGATCGGCTGGAAGCCGACGGCCATGCAGTCTCGGTCATCGACTTTTCGATTCAGGGTGAACCGGCTTTTCCCGCGACGATTTCGGCGGAAGTGGTGGCGGCGGCCGGTGGCGTCGATCGCAGCGTTCTGCAGGCTCAGGGCGCGCGGGCGACGGGCATCGACACAATGCAGCGTGGCGCAGCGGCGGTGGTGGCAGAACTGCATCGACAGGGCCAGGTGCTCGGCATTTTCGGCATGGGTGGGTCCGGCGGCACCAGCGTCGGTACCGCGGCGATGCGCGTGCTGCCGCTGGGCATACCCAAGTTGATGGTGTCGACCGTCGCGTCCGGCAATACCCAGCCTTTTGTCGATATCGCCGATATCACCATGGTCAATTCCATCGTCGACTTCGCCGGCCTCAACCCGATCAGCGATGTCGTGCTCGGCAATGCCGCAGCGGCGCTTTCTGGCATGGTCACGGCAAGACGCCGCCCGTTAGCGGCAGGTTCCCCTTCGCGCCTGATCGCCGCTTCGATGTTTGGCGTCACCACGCCCGCCGTCGAACAGTGCCGCAAGCTCCTCGGCGCAGCCGGGTATACGCTCGTTCCGTTTCACGCCACCGGCATTGGCGGCCGCTCGATGGAAAGCCTTATCGCAGCGGGATATTTCGCCGGCGTGCTCGATCTCACCACCACGGAATGGGCGGATGAGGTGGTGGGCGGCACGCTGTCGGCCGGCCCGGACCGCCTGAGCGCCGCTGCCTCTATCGGTATCCCTCAGGTGGTCGCGCCGGGCGCGCTGGACATGGTCAATTTCTGGGGTGTGGGCGGCGTGCCCGAGCGCTTTGCCCAACGCAAAATTCATCGCCACAGCGAAAACTCATATCTCATGCGCACGACAGCGGCCGAGAACACCGCTATCGGCCGGCGCATTGCCGAACGGCTCAATGCCGCAATCGGCCCGTTGACGTTGCTGTTTCCGCTGCGCGGCGTCTCGGCCCTTGATGCCGAAGGTGCAGCCTTCTTCGATCCCGATGCAGATGCGGCCCTGCTCGCCACCTTCCGCTCGGCGCTACGCTCGCCTTCGGTGCTCGAAACCATCGATGTCCATATCAACGCGCCAGCCTTTGCCCAGCGCGCGGTGGCCTTGTTGCTCGCTCAGTTATCCCATGATCAGGAGACCTCGCAAAATGCCCAGGCTTACGCCCGCTGACAAAGACTTCCCCGCCTGGAGCGAGGTGCAGAACTACGGCGTCGTCCGCCACAAGGTGGGCGCCGAGGTCGAACTGCATTTTCACGACTGCCACGAATACTGGATCATCGTCGAAGGCGCCGGCAACGCCACCAGCGAAGGCGTAGATTACGTCCTCGGGCCCGGCGATCTCCTATTGACCGAAGCCGGTCAGGAGCACTCGTTGATCGTCACCGAGCCGATGGTCGCCATCTACTGGTATGGGCAGATGCCCGAACATGGCCGCTGGGGCCACCTGCACAAGGAAGACGACGTGCCCTTCGCCGAGCACCTCAAGTCGCTTGGCGTGGAATCGCCATGAGCGTGCGGCACATCGTGCTGATCGACTACGATTTGGCAGCGGGCGAAGACGCCATTGCCGCCGCGATCGCGCGGCTCAATGGCTTGCCGGATCAGATCCAGGAAATCCGTAGCTGGAAAATCCATGAGGCCATCGCGACGCGCCAGGGCAGTCATCGGTTTGCGCTGATCTCGGAATTCGATGACCTTGCCGCAGTCGAGCGTTACCTTGCGCACCCGGCCCATGTGGCTGTGGTGGAGGCCAATGGCCCGATCCTGCTCAGCTTTGCCGAAAACGATCACGTCATTGACTGAACCCGCCCGCGCCATTCCAGACCCTGTTGCCCACGCGCGCCGCGTCGCGATCGTGGGGGGCGGCGCTGCGGGCGCAATCCTTGCCATCCATCTGTTACACGAACCGGACCCGGTCGATGTCACGGTTTTTGAGCCACGCGGTGACTTGGGCTTCGGACTTGCCTATTCCACCAGCGCGCCGGAGCACCGCATCAATGTGCCTGCTGCGCGCATGGTGGTATTTGCGGAAGACCCGGAGCACTTTCATCGCTGGCTGCTCGAAAGCGCGGCTGGGGAGGACGATCCCGCTGCGCTTGCCGGGCAGGACGCCATCTATCCTCATCGGCGCCAGTTCGGTCTTTATCTGGCGGCGCTGGTTGCCGAAGCGCAGTGTACGTCCCGCTCGCGTCTGGAAGCCCGGGCGAAAAGCGCGGACCAGGTGTTCCAGGTCCCGGGTGGCTTCGAGGTCGACGGCGTTAGGCTCGATGCGGTCGTCCTCGCGACCGGCAACCCGCCGCCTCGTCTTCCCGCGGCATTGCAATCCGTCGTCGGCCATCCCCGGCTGATCACCGATGCGACGCAACCGGAGGCGCTTGCCGGTATCGCTGCCGATGATCCCGTGCTGATTGTCGGCACTGCCTTGACCATGGGCGATGTGGTCGCGACGCTGACCGCGCGCGGGCATCGTGGCGCGATCACCGCCGTTTCGCGTCATGGTCTCGTCTCCCGGCCCGGTCCCGTGGCGCCCGTACCGCAGCACGATGTTTTCGAGCAGCGGCCAACGACCGCCCTCGAGCTTTTGCGCAGCTTCCGTGCTGCCGGGCAGCTGCACGACTGGCCGGTCGTGGTCGATAGCGCCCGCCGCGCAGCGCCGGGCCTTTGGCAGAACCTGGCGCCGACGCAGCAGGCCCGTGCCATCCGGCACTTGCGTACCTATTGGGAAGCCCTCCGCTTCGGCATGGCGCCGCAGGTTTCTGCCCTCGTGACCGGCGCCATCGCGCGCGGGCAACTGACGGTGATCGCCGCGCGCCTGCTTGCCGTAAACAAACACGAGGACGGCTTTGCGATCCACCTTCGCCCACGCAGTGGAAGGGACGAACACACAATCGTGGCCCGCCATGTCGTCAACGCCACCGGCCCGGCCTTCGCTCACGCCATCCCCTTTAATCCCCTGTTGCAGCATCTTTCTGTGCAAGGTCTGATTGCGCCGCATGTGTCCGGCCTGGGCCTTGTAACCGACGGGCAGGGCCGGGCCCTGGGCGCGAACGGCAGCGAGGATGGACTTTATGTCGTCGGGCCGCTGGCGCGCGGGTTCCAGGGCGAACTCTCCGGCATTCGGGAGATTTCGGCCCACGCAAAAGCCGTCGCACGCCATATCACCACGCATTCCACTTTCCGCTCGGACCCGGCACGGGGCCAACAAAGGTCGCTCGCATGAAACTCTATTATTCGCCCACCTCGCCCTACGTCCGCAAAGTCTCCATTACTGCGCTGGTCACCGGGCTGTCCGACAGCATCGAGCGCGTTGCCGTGGCCCCGCATCCGGTCGATCGGGACCAGCGTATCGTCGCCGCCAATCCGCTCGGCAAGGCGCCGACACTCACGACCGACGATGGTCTTGTGCTCTTCGATAGCCGCGTCATCATTGAATATCTCGATGCCCATTCCCGCGCTGATCGCGTGCTTGCTGCTGAAGGCACTGCGCGCTGGCGGGCTTTGTCGATGCAGGCGCTGGGCGACGGCATTCTCGATGCCGCCCTGCTGTTGCGCTACGAAAGCCTTCTTCGCGAGGAAGCGGATCGCTCCGAGGCCTGGCAGGCCGGTCAACTGGTCAAGATTACCGCAGCACTCGACGTCCTCGAAGCGGCAATCCCGGCGCAAGACCTCCATGTCGGCACCATCGCGATCGGCTCGGCCCTGGGTTTTCTCGATTTCCGCCTTCCGTACATCGACTGGCGCAGCGGCCGCGATGGGCTGGCCGCCTGGTTCGAACGGTTCGAAAGCCATCCGCATCTGGTCGCTACGCGCCCGGTAGCCCCAAGCAACTGACGTCAGGAGCCTCTTCATGAGCGATCACGACCATAACCATAATCACGACCACGACCACGACCACAGCCATGTCGAGCCGCGCTGGAAGCACGATGGCGTCCGCGTCATCAAGGGCGATACGCTTGATGCCAATACCGCCCAGACGCCGGGCATGTTCCGGCAGGCCGCCATCAACCATGCGCGCGTCGGGGCCAAGAAAATCTGGGCTGGCACGGTCCGCATCGAGCCCGATGCCAAGACCGGCGTGCACCATCACGGCCCGCTGGAGAGTGTCATCTATGTGGTGAGCGGCCAGGCCCGCCTGCGCTGGGGCGACCGTCTCGAATTCGTGGCCGAAGCCGGCCCCGGCGACTTCATTTACGTACCGCCTTACGTGCCGCACCAGGAGATCAACGCGGATCCGACCACGCCGCTGCAATGCGTCCTCGTGCGCTCGGACAACGAAGCCGTCGTGGTCAACATCACCGATGTTGATCCGGTCGAGGCGCCCGAGGAAGTCTATTGGGTCGATCCCATTCACAAGCATCCGCACCAATGACGTCGCCTGTCATCCAGCAGGCAAGGGAGCTTGCAGCGCGACTGGCTGACACGGCCCTAGAACGGGACCGTGCAGGGGCCTTGCCCTTTGCCGAGGTCGATTGGCTGCGCCAGTCCGGCCTTTTGAAGCTCCTGGTTTCGGAGTCTGCCGGCGGCGCAGGGCGCAAATGGTCCGAAGCCATCGGGGCCACGCGCATCGTCGCGGCGGCCGACGCCTCCATCGCCCATCTTCTGGGCTATCACTACCTCAACTATCTTTCCGCTGTGCTCGTCGCGACACCGGCGCAGAAAACCGAAATCGACCATGGCCTCGTTGCGGAAAACTGGTTCTTGGGCGACTCCGTCAATCCCCTCGATCCGGGCCTCGTCGTCGTCCGTGACGGCGACAGCATCCGGCTCGACGGGCGACGCAGCTTTGCCACCGGCGCGGCCGTGGCCGACCGAATTCTCCTGACCTTCCGGGTCGGCGAACGCGGCGCCATCACGCTGTTGCCGCGCGACCGTCAGGGCGTCCGGTCCAACGATGATTGGGACAATCTCGGCCAGCGGCTCAGCGCCAGTGGCTCCCTCAGTTTCGATAACGTCGTCATCGGCACCGATGAAATCCTCGGGCTTGGTCTCGAATCTCCTGCGCCCGAGCCGAAGCCCTCGCCAATGTCGGCCATGATCCAGACAACACTTTCCGTCATCCAGCTCGGCCTTGCCGAAGGGGCCCTGGCGGCCGGCGCTGCCTATACCGGTGCCCATAGCCGCGCCTGGTTCAAGTCGGGCGTTACGAGAGCGGTGGATGATCCGCTGATCGCTGCGCCTTATGGCCTCCTTTCGGCCCGCATCGCCGCGGCCGGCGCCTTGGCCGACGCCACTGCGCTGGCGCTCGACCGTGCTCTGGACCAGGGTACCGCGCTCACGGCCGAAGAACGCGGCGCCACAGCCATACAGGCTTTCCAGCTCAAGATCGTAACGGGCGAGGTGGCGCTCGAGACCACCAGCAGAATCTACGAGCTCATGGGTGCACGCTCAAGCGCCAACCGTTTCGGTTTCGACCGCTTCTGGCGCGATGCGCGCACCATCACACTGCACGACCCGGCCGCCTACAAAGCCCTTGAGACGGGGCGTTTCGTGCTCACGGGCGAACTGCCCGAACCGACCACCTATAGTTAGGAACGCACCATGTCTGATTTGATTATTCGCGACATTCGCAAGTCGTTCGGGGAAGTCGAAGTGCTCAAGGGTGTCGACATTGCGGTGGCGGATGGTGAGCTCGTGGCCCTGGTCGGGCCCTCCGGCTGCGGCAAGTCCACGCTGTTGCGCATGATCGCCGGTCTGGAAAGCACACCGCATGGCGAGATCGTCATTGGCGGACGTGTCGTTAACAACGTGCCGTCCAAGGACCGAGACATCGCGATGGTGTTCCAGAGCTATGCGCTCTATCCGCATATGACCGTGGCGCAGAATATGGGGTTTTCGCTGCGCCTCAAGCGTCTGTCGAAAGCCGAGATCGCCGCCAGCGTTGCACGCGCCGCTTCTATTCTGGGCCTGGAAGCCTTGCTGGATCGCTACCCCCGCCAACTCTCGGGCGGCCAGCGGCAGCGTGTCGCCATGGGTCGTGCAATCGTCCGCAATCCGCAGGTCTTCCTTTTCGACGAACCGCTCAGCAATCTCGATGCCAAATTACGGGTGCAGATGCGCGCCGAGATCAAAGAACTGCACCAGCGCCTCAAGACCACCACCGTCTATGTGACACACGATCAGGTCGAGGCCATGACGCTTGCAGATCGCGTCGTGGTCATGAACGGCGGCCGGATCGAACAGTTGGGCACCCCGCTCGATCTCTACGATCGTCCCGAAACGATATTCGTTGCCGGCTTCATCGGCTCGCCCGCCATGAACCAGGTACACGGCATATGGGAACGCGATGCCGAAGGCGCCTTGGTCCGCCTGGGCGATGGCCAGGTCATCCGCGTGCCGGATGTCGCCTCCATCGAAACCGGGTCTACCGTCACCGTCGGCATCCGCCCCGAACATCTCGAACTGGCCGAAACCGGCCTTGCGGCCGTCATCAGCGTGGTCGAGCCCACTGGTGCGGAAACTCTCGTCCTTGCCCGCATGGAGGACGGCGTCATCCACATCGCCTTGCGCGATAGGCCGCAGCTGGCGCCGGGGGACACCATCCACCTCGCGGCGCCGCTGCACCGCATCCATCTCTTCGATCAAGCCAGCGGCCAGCGGCTCAACTAACCACCTGCGAAAGTTCGACCACCATGCGCAAACTTCTCATCCTTGCTTTATCGCTTCTCTTCATGCCTGCGGCCTACGCCCATAGCGGCGACCATGTGGGCGGTTTCGTCCATGGTCTCGAGCATCCTATCGGCGGGCTCGACCATGTCCTCGCCATGGTTGCGGTGGGCGTCTTCGCCTTCGTTCTCGGCGGTCGGGCCCTTTTCGTCGTGCCCCTCAGCTTTGTCGTCGTGATGGTGGGTGGTTTCCTCGTGGCGCAGCTCGACATTGCCCTGCCCGGGATCGAGACCGGTATTGCCGTATCGAGCATCGTCATCGGCGCTGCCGCGGCCCTGGCCCTGCGCATGCCGACGCTCGTCGCTGCCACCGTGGTCGGCGTCTTCGGCTTCTTTCACGGCTACGCCCACGGCGCGGAAATGCCGGCCAGTGGCGACGGCCTTGCCTATGCCGCAGGCTTCATTCTCGCAACGGCGGCGCTGCATCTGGCAGGCATTGCGGCGGCCTATGCGGGTGCCAAATTCGTCGGCGGCATCGAGGCACCGATCGCCCGGCTGATCGGCGCGGCTTTGGCCGCCGGTGGAACCGCACTCATGGTGGGGTGGCTTTGACTTCCATGCCTATAGCCATCACCCCTCCCGGTCACGCCGATCCGGAGGAGTTCAAGAATGCCATGCGGCACCTGCTCGGTGCCGTCAGCGTCATCACCGTGGGTACGGACGAAAAGCGCACCGGCTTTACCGCAACATCGGTCTCCTCCCTGGCGGTCGAGCCGCCAACGCTTCTTGTCAGCCTCAATCGCTCTTCCTCTTCCTGGCCGGCTGTGCTTCAGGCCAAGGTCTTCGCGGTTAACGTGCTTGCCAGCAATCAGGCCGACGTCGCCAATCGCTTTGCCGGCATCGACGGCATTTCTGGCAACGAGCGCTATCTGGGCGCAAAATGGACAAAGCGCGAGACCGGCACGTTTCTGCTAAATGGCGCCTTGTCCACAATCGACTGCGTTCTTGAAGATGCGATTGAGCGGCACTCCCACGCAATCCTGATCGGCCGCGTCGTTTCGGTATTGGTCAATCCCGACGTGGAACCGCTTGGCTACTTCAATCGCGGCTACCGTCGAATTGTGCGCTAGCTGCCTAGGGCTCTGGAAGGGTTCAACAGACTGCGCGGCAATTTGCTACGGACAAGGCGTTGAACTTACCCCGCGCAGGGTTTGAAAAAATGGGCCGGCACGGTCTACTGAAGCTAGGCTAGCTTAGCCTAGCGTGGCCGCGATCGGCTGCTCCGCAGACATCGCTTCAAATCGCATGATGGCAGCTTTCGCAGGCTCGATAGTATGAGATGCACGCTCAAAATGGGGCGCGCAATCAGCAACGAGGCGGTTGGTACGATACTGGACAAAAGCAGGAGGGCACGGACAACTTGGCAGGAGTGGCTGCCACCCGCCTAATAGCAGCCCCCGATACATTGATTGCCGCGGATGCAGGTTGCGCGTTAATCTCGGAAATACCAAAGCTGTGCCGCCGGCGAAAAATCGTGGCTATTCGGCACATATAACAGACTTAACCCCCACAAGTCGTTCATCAATACAACCGCACATAGTGGCTCGGTTGGTGCTTTTGCCAGCCATTTTGCTCACGGCCATTGGCGTCTATGGTTCGATGCCATGGACGCTACAGGGGCTGAACAGTCCCTCTTTCTCAAGACTCTTTCTTTTCGAATTCTTCGGCCAACATAATCAGCTTGGAGATGTCGATAGGCGCGACGAGCTTGTCGATCGCTTCCTTGAGCGTTTCGACGAAGTATCCCTTGTTGTAGCGGATACGCTCCGGCTTTTCGCGTTCGCGTTCCCGGTTTTCTCGCTCTCTCGATGATGACTTGTGCCCGGCCAATGCATCCACAATGCCATCGGGTACATGGGCGTTTAGAAGGCAGGTTTCACCAAAGTGCCGCAAGGGATGGAACGCCCCATCGCTTTCTTGGCCGTCCTTTCGGATGACGACGATACCTTGGTGATCGATTACGCGTGAGAACTGGCTGCCCAGTGAATCTCCAAACCGGCCGTGTGACTTGCTCCGGTACAATTCAGGAAACAGTTGCTCTTCGGGGTCTCGACCTTCGATCTTGGATTCGATGAAGCCAAGCTCAAGCAGGCATTTGTGTAGCGGCACATAACGCTTGCTACTCGAGCGCTTCAGCTTCAGCTCATGGTGATAAAGGTCGAATACCCAGATGCCTGCCTCCCGCCGCACATGCTTGACCTTCAACTGGCTGAACTCTTCGCGGCGCATCAGCGAATAGGTCGCGATCAAGGGCGCCCAATACAGGCTGTCACGCACGACGACGTTGCCAGGGCTGTTGTAGAAACGAGCCGACCTCCGTCCCGTCCAGACGGGATGCTCGAAAATGAGCTTGATCTGATCCTCGCTGAATGCGGGGCGCTCCTCGTTCTCTGCCA
>VFQU01000684.1_pt1 | contig 26155 bp, 25 predicted proteins | sample 3512311 | NCBI WGS metagenome assembly VFQU01 (sample SAMN10412377, study PRJNA504923) | tailings metagenome | isolation source: Relicate 3 Philex TSF3 active mining site | place: Philippines: Tuba, Benguet | collected 2017-08-29
CAAAATATGCCTGAAATTCAATATCCACATAGGTTATGGGTTTTTGGAGATATCTATTGATCAGTAACAGGATCGGCCCTTCAAGCAGAAACTTAATTAATATCCCAGGCCCCATTAGGCAAACTCTCTCACTAAAACCCCAGGCCCCGCAGTGACAATCACCATGTTTTCGGGATGAATTAACTCGGCAATCACCTGCTGAATATCTTCGAGCATCACGGCCGCTAAATGGTTGGGAAAATCGCGAATTTCTGTAATTGGTAAACCAATAACTTCTTGAGCCAAAATCGAGCGGGCCAGTTGATCTAAATTTGCTAAATCCACGGGATAACTATTGATTAAGGTTCGTTTAGCGGCGGCGAGTTCGGCTACAGTAATTCCTGTTTCTTGCAATTGCTTGAGGAGAGACAGGGTGGCAGTGATGGCCTGGGGGGTATCTTCAGGAGCCGTTTGCATTTGAATGATAAAAGGCCCAGGATGTTGCCCAGCAGCAAAGTAACTGTAAATCCCGTAAGTCAAGCCCAGCCGATCCCGAATTTCCACGCCCAAGCGACTGGCTAAGGTATCTCCCCCAAGGATGTGATTTAACAGCAATGCTGCATAGAATCGTCGATCCCGCCGGGCAATGCCTTGATGGCCGAGATAGGTGATGGCCTGGGTTTTGCCAGCCAGCGTTGGGTTACTAAAGGAATTTGAAGCGGGCAAGGCAACGGTGGGAATATCCAAAGTCAGGGATTGGGGTTGATTTTGCCAGGCCCCGCACAGGTTTTCTAATTCAGTTAAAACTGCATCAACCTCAAAATTCCCCACTAGGGTTAAAATTGTATTTTCTGGAGTATATTGCTGCTGATAAAAACGAATTAAATCGTCGCGGGTAATGGCCTGGATGGTTTCAAGGCTGGGGAATGAATGCAGGGGATGATCGCTGGGATAGATCGTCTGTTGAAATACCCGCCGGGCAACGCGATTGGGATCATCTAAATCCATTTGTAAATCCGTTAAAGCCCGTTGCCGACTGCGGTTAAATTCAGCTTCTGGGAATGTCGCATTTTGAAGAATATCCGCGAGAGTTTCTAACAGTAAATTCAAATCAGGAGAGAGGGCATAGCCATCTAAATCTACGCCTTCGCGAAATGCCGATAACTCCAGGCCAGCCCCACGGGATTCTAAACGTTGCGCCAATTCTAAAGCGGTTTTGGTTTTTGTCCCATTGCCAACATTATCCGCGGTTAAACTGGCGACCCCAGGCTTGGTTTGTAAATCGTAGGCAGTTCCAGCTTGAATATGGCCACTTAAGGTAACGGTCGGTGTGCTGGTATCCCGTAACAATAAAACCCGTAAACCATTCTTGAGGGTAAATTTTTGCGGCAAGGCCTGGTGGGAGTGGGGCGGTTCGTGGGTAATCGGGGGTAAAAATTGGGCAACTTCGGCCGGATCCACCGGAATCCCAGGGCTAAAATCTTCACTGGTTTGCATCCCACTGGCCTGGGGCGGTGTGGCCGTGAATTCGCTGGGGATAAATTGCCCTTGAATCGCCTTGTCAGCCAGAAGATAGGTTTGGGCCACCCGTTGAATATCCGCAGCAGTTACCTGGGTGATTCGAGCTAATAGAGTTTCGCTAAAGTGATAATCTCCCGTCACCACTTGATCATAGGCTAACTGCCCGGCCTGGCTGTCAATATCGCGGTTTCGCAAAATAAAGTGGCCCTGGAGTTGGGTTTTAGCTTGCTCTAATTCCGCATCTGAGACGAGTGAACTTTGGATTTGGGCAATCTCGGCCTGGAGTACCTCTAAAATTTCTGCCAAACTGGTTTCCAACGTGGCCACGGCATCCACCTCGTACCAGCCCCCGGCCTGTAATCCAGCAGCATAGGCACTGACGGAACTCGCCAATCCGGTTTCAACAAGGGCTTGGTATAAACGCGAACTCCGGCCCGCTGTCAAAATCGCATCCAAAACCTCAATCGCAGCAAAATCAGGATGATCCCAGGCCGGGAGGGGATACAAAATTTGCAACAGGGGCGCGCTGCCAGGTTCTGAGAGAATAATTGGCTGCTTGGGCAGAGGGCCGAGTTGCGGGGGGGCAGGACGATGGGGCGGTAAGGGCGAATTGGGTTTGGCAATGGCCCCAAAAATATCCTGAACCAGTGGCAATGTGGCCCCAGCTTCAATATCTCCGGTAATCACGATCACGGCATTGTCAGGGCGATAAAACTGGCGATAGTAGGCCTGCACCGCGTCTAAACTAAAACTTTCCACATCAACCACCGTTCCCCCCACGGGTAAGCCATAGGGATGTGTGGGATAGAGTGTCTGCATTAACGTGCGGCTGAGGCGATATTCGGGGCTGTTCTCGTAGCCCTGTAATTCCGAAATCACGACCCGTTTTTCACTGCTGAGTTGCTGAAGCGAAATATCGGTGTTTACCATCCGGTCGGCTTCCAGGATCAACAGGGGTTCCAACTGACTCGCCCGCACCGTATGAAAATAAGCCGTCATGTCATAGCTGGTAAAGGCATTGGTTTGGCTGCCGATGGCACTGAATAACTGCCCAAACTGAATTGGCCGGGCCTGGGTTCCCTTAAACATTAAATGCTCAAGCTGGTGGGCAATCCCGTTCTGGCCTGGGGCTTCTTGGGCTGAGCCAACTCGATACCATACCTGTAAACTCACCACCGGGGCCGTTGGAATTTCCTTGAGCAGCACGACCAGGCCATTGTCCAGTTCAGTTTTGATCACGTTGGCGGTGAGGGAGACAGCAGGAAGAGTTGAGGGCATAGGGGGAAAAATAGTGGAGACCAGTAACCGCGAAATCGGAGGTTATGCCTTTTGATTATCTCTGAAGTCAATGCCTCTGGTGGCTCAATCGGAAAAGACCGAGGTTGAGTTCCTGCCCTATGATGATTCATAGCTAGCCAGTTCATTTAAGACATCACCCAGGCCAGGCTTCATGACTCTCACTCCCACTAAAATTTCCACCGCTCTCTATGAACAGGATTTAGTGCTGTGGTATCAAGAAACCATTAGCCAACTCAAACAGGGTGATTTTAACCAATTAGATGTTGAGAATTTAATTGAGGAAATTGAACACTTGGTGAATCGAGAGCGGCGGGAGTTGAAAAGTCGTCTGTTTGTCCTACTCTGTCACTACTTAAAACGCCTTTACGTTCCATCTGTGCAAGATTACCGCGGTTGGGAGGCTACGATTCGGGAACAACAACGACAACTTCGGCAGATCCTGAAAGACTCTCCCAGCTTAAAAAACTATGCCCACGAGCAATTGCCTGAGATTTGGGATGATGCCCTAGAAGAAGTCAATGCAGATTATCCTAACGTGGCCTTTCCCCAGGCCTGGAGCTTAACCCCAACCATGGATGAGTTAGTCTCCCGGGACTTTCTAGTGACGTTGCGCGAGCAAAAGCAGCCATAATCACACCGCATTGGGTTCCATAACGAATGAACTTCACTAACCTGAGCTATATCTGGAATCGCACCCTATTTCAATTAGGCAATCAAGAAATTTCCGTAGCTTGGCTGGTCAGTTTAACCTTGGCCCTGATTCTCCTGATTATTTGTGTGGTCTATTGCAAAAAATTTCTCCGCCACTGGTTACTCCTGAAGCTGGGAATTAGTCGGGGCAATAGTGTTGTGATTTCAACCCTAGTCACCTATGGGCTAGCCAGTGTTGTGGCCTTTATGATTCTGCAACTGTATGGCCTGGATATTACCTCTTTAGCGGTGGTGCTTGGGGGCCTGGGGGTGGGGATTGGTTTTGGGTTGCAAGACATTACCAAAAACCTGGTGAGTGGGGTGACGCTGTTAATTGAAAACAAACTACAGGTTGGCGATTATGTGGAATTCAGTGGCCTGGCGGGTTACATCAAAGAGATTTCGATGCGCTCGACCATTATTACCACCTTTGATGGCGGTGATGTTGTTCTACCCAACAGTGCTTTAACTACCAATGAAGTCTTAAATTGGAGCTATCATGACTTTTCCGGGCGGATTCGCTTGCCCATTAGTGTTGCCTACACTTCCGATCCGATCCTGGTCACGGAAACGTTGCTTTATGCGATCAATAGTCATCCGGCGGTTAAACGTGATCCCCTACCGCGAGTTATTTTCAAATCCTTTGGCGATAGTGCCTTAGAGTTTGAAGTCTGGGCCTGGGTGGAGCGCATTGATGATGCTTTGAGTATTAAAAGTGCGCTTAATTTTACGATTAATTATCATTTTCGCCAGGCCGGGATTGAAATACCTTTTCCGCAGCGGGATTTATGGCTGAGAAACCCAGAAGCCATAAGGCAAAACCCAACATTGACATCCCCAGAGTTAGCTGATACCCCACCCAGTCCGGGTGTATTTAGTCCAAATCATGAAGTCACTCCCACGGATTTATCCCTGAGTGCAACTGCCTGTAGTGAAACCCTCCCCCGCTACACCCTGAAACAATGTTTACAACAGATTCCCCATTTTCAAACCTGTAACGAACTCAGTTTGCTCCAAATTATCCAGGCCGGGTATCGTCAGTTTTTACCGCTCAATTCGTACCTGTTTCGTGAAGATGATAAACCTGATGCCCTTTATGTTTTGCTGGCCGGAGAAGTTGAAACCTTTTCCCACAAGCTCAATCGGCAGTTACGGCTTTACCGTCCAGGGGAAATGTTTGGCGAAGTCCCCGTATTACTCAATGTCCCTTATCTTGTGGATGCTCGAACCCTAACCGATTGCCATGTTTTCATTATCCCGAAAAAACAGTTAGATACGCTCTTAAAAGTCTCTCCCTATTTTGCGGAAATTGTCACCCAAGAGATGATCAGTGAACGGGAATTTTATGAACCGGTTCGGCAATCTCTAGAAGCGATGGGACTCCTGAAATCAATGGAACGAAACGATGTCCTGGCCTGGGTTCGCACCCGTATTAAAGAATTCCTCGTTCTGCGGTAACAGGGAGCAATGGGTAAGGCGAGGCTTATTCCAGGCCCTTCACTTCTTTGGCAATCCGGGCTAGCTCACTTTTCTCATCTATCGTAATCCGGGAAGGTGAGCCACTAATGATTCGTTCAAAATTGCGGAAAGAGTCTTTAATTTCAGCCCCTTGATCCGTGATGATGTATTCCCGAATCCCTTTGTCATGCCAAGAACCACGCATCTTAAAGACGTTCAAGGCCCGAGACATTTCCCCGCGAATTTCGACATATTGCAGCAAAATAATTGAGTCCGTAATCGTCGAGATATGGGATTCTGTGATCGAGTTTGACCCCATAAATTGATCGGTCGTGTTCGTGAAAAATCCGGTGAGTTCTTCCTGTTTGGCAAACCCAGTTACCCCAATCACAAATTGCCGGAAGGAGTTATTACTCACCCCTCGCGCCAAGGCAGACAAAGAATCAATCGCAATCCGTGAGGGCTTAAATTCGGCAATTTCAGACTTGATAATTTGTAAGTGATCCTCCAGACCCGCCGACTCCGGATAGGCGCAAATAATCCGTAACAGCCCCTTTTGCTCTAGGTCTTCAAAGTCAATCCCCCAAGAGGAGGCATTCCGGGAGAGTTGCGCTCGGGATTCTTCGTAGGCAAACAACAACGCCCGCTCCCCAGATTTACAGCCCGTTTCCAGAAACTTACTGACCAAGAGGGTTTTGCCAGTTCCCGTCGCCCCCGTAACCAAAATAATTGAATCCTTGAAAAAGCCGCCGCCACACATTTCATCCAGAGTTTTGACACCAGAAGAAACCCGGACATTGGAGGAACGCTGCGTTAAGCGCATCGCCCCCAGGGGGAAGATATTAATGCCCTCTTCGGTGATCGTGAATGGATATTCCCCTTTCATGTGGGTAGTGCCGCGCAGTTTGAGAATTTCCGCCGTCCGCCGCCGCCGTTCCCCTTCCAAAACATTGCGGAGAATCACGACATTATCGGAGACAAATTCTTCCACGCCAAAGCGAGCCACCGGGCCATATTCTTCAATCCGTTCAGTGGTCATGATCGTAGTTACGCCCAACTGTTTGAGGCGCGCTGCCAAGCGAAAAATTTCCCGCCGGACGACTGAAGCCGCATCGTACTGTTGAAACACCGCGGTGACTGAATCAATGGAGACCCGATTGGCTTTGTATTTGCGAATGGCGTACTGGATGCGCTCGATCAAGGCAGATAAGTCAAAATCTCCGGCAACTTCCTGACCTTCTGGATCCGGAGAAGCGTCGAGAATAAAGAGTTTGCCTTGGTCAATTAAGGTTTGCAAGTCCCAGCCAAAACTGAGGGCGTTTTTAATAATGTCGTTAGGGGATTCTTCAAAGGTGACAAAAATACCCGGATCATCAAAAATCGTGATGCCGTTGTAGAGAAATTGCATCGCTAACAGGGTTTTGCCCGTCCCCGAGGTGCCACTGACTAAGGTTGTCCGGCCTTTGGGTAAGCCGCCCCGACTAATATCGTCAAAGCCCTCGATCATGGTTCGCACTTTTTCCACTTCGGCGCGATGGAGGCGGGGCAATGTGGGTAAATCGTCTGGGTTAGCAGGGGTCATAGAAGTTTTTTATCCTAGTCCAGCAAAACGGAGAAAAAGTCTGGGAAAAAATAGTCAAAACTGAAGCTCATTAAAACATAGGCTCTGGCACTTACGCAGATCCGTCCTCAGGCTCACCAAAATCTGCCCCACTGTCGGAAATTTCGTCGTAAAGCAAGTCCAGGCCAATCAATACTTTTTCTCGGTCAGATAGATCTCCAATAATTTTGCGGACAGGCGGGGGCAAAATTTTAGCGAGGGTGGGGGTGGCCAGGATTTTATCTTCTTCGGCCAGTTGGGGGTTTTTGAGAACATCAATCACTTTTAAGGCATAAACCCCTCTAAACTCTTCATCAAGAATATTGTTTAAGGTTCGCAAGGCTCGCACAGAATTTGGCGTATTGCCAGCCACATAGAGTTTGAGAATATAGGTTTTACGCAATGTACTCATCAGGGTTAAGCCTCTCGGGGAATCGAACGTCGATACATTTCGCAGAGGTGGGCAATCACATCGATCAAGGTTAAACGGTAGTCAAGAAGGATATCCTCATTGCGCCCCTCTAGTTTAAGCTGCTTGGCAAAGTTATCCATGAGTTCGATATGAATCTCCAAAATTTGAGAAACTGAGATGTCGGCAAAAAAGGCCTTACTGACAAAGGTATCCATGAGTTGATTAATATCATTTTTGTGATGAAAGTATTCCAAAATGATCTGCCGATAGTCAGCTTGTAAATCTGCCAAAAATTGGGCTTTGGCTGGAGCGGGCATATGGCGGAAAAACTGTTGGGCATCCCGTTTGTAGTACACACCTAAGTATCCTAAGCGTTCTTTAAGCCGTTCAGAGAGGAGGTTTTGCCGATGGGAGTGTTCTGGATTGGGGTCTGGACTCAGGTTGAAATCCGGGGGGATAGGCAGGGGACAGGCCTGGGAGAGCTTAAGAAAGTGGGTAATCGCGGTTTCAATGGCGGGCAAGACTTGTTCGGAATTGGCCGGGTTTAAGACCACTTCTGCCGCGTGATAAAGCGGGATAGCGGATTCGGGAGAGGAGCCGATTAAGACCGTGGGGAGAATGGTCGCACTGTGATGCAGATAGGTAAACAGATCTCCGAGGCCGGGTTCCCATTCCACAACGAGACAATCCACCTGATGGCGATGCTGATCTAAATAACTTCTCAAGCCGCTAATATTCGGAAAAAAATGCCACTGAAAATTATTTGAGGCCTGGGCGAAATGGGCATTTATTCCGGCTGCTAACACCGTAGAGTGGACTAGGCCACAAACATTCAGAAGACTGGAATTAGCCACTCGTAATATTTTGTAGATAGAATACCCATTTCTTAATAATTATTTTATCATCTTTACATCAAAATTTCGATCCAGGCCAAGAGGATTTTGGCTCTCTCCTGATCCTTGTTAAATTAGGGCTAGTGTTGCGGGATATGGACTAGAGGTGACTGATGCGATCTTGGATGCTCAAATTGCCCTATCAACTCGTTCCAACTTTGGCTATCGGGGTGGTCATGTTCCCAGGCCTGGCCCGAGCTGAAGCGTACCCTGCCCAAGTGGTGACTCAATTTCTTACGTCTTGCCAAGAAAACTTCCAGACCCAGATTCCCGCTTTAGCACCGAAAGGCCTGGTCTACTGCCAATGTGTAATCCAGGAACTACAGAACAGACTCAGCTATGCTGAATTTACCCAGTTAGCAGGCACACTCTCACCAACGGATCCGGCTGCCGTTAACCAGGAAGTCCTCACCAGTACCGCCCAAACCTGTATGGCTCAGACGCTGCAATAACGTTGCTGGGATTGCTGTAATTTCTACTGCCCCTGAGTCTCTAACTGGTAACTCTTCGACTACTTTAGTCTGCCTCCTATTTAAGATGACCTACTGATTTAATGTCTGCTCCTGCCGCTGATCAACCCCTCCGCCTTGGCCGCAACCCAGGCCTGCAAATTACCCACGATGCCTTAGACCGGGCCACCCTCACCCCGATGTTGCAGCACTATGCCGACATGAAGGATCAATATCCCCATGCCTTGTTGCTCTACCGGGTTGGCGACTTTTACGAAACCTTTTTCCAAGATGCCTGTACGATTGCTCGGGAATTAGAGCTAGTTTTAACCGGAAAAGAAGCTGGGAAAGATATTGGGCGAATTGCCATGGCCGGGGTGCCCCATCACGCTTTAGAACGCTATTGTCGGCAACTGGTGGAAAAAGGCTATGCCATTGCGATTTGTGATCAAGTGGAAGACCCCGCCCAGGCCCAGGGTTTAGTTAAGCGGGAAGTGACGCGAATTTTTACCCCCGGCACGGTACTCGATGAAGGCCTGCTCCAACCTCGGAAAAATAACTTTTTAGCCGCTGTAATCTTAGCTGGAACTCACTGGGGCCTGGCCTATGCCGATGTTTCCACGGGGGAGTTTCTCACCACTCAAGATCAGGATCGGGACCAACTGCACCAAGAACTCACCCGCCTGCAACCCTCGGAAATTTTGTTGGCCAGTGAAGCCCCGGATTTGAATCGGTTACTCCGGCCTGGAGAGGGGGGGGATTTATTACCCGACGGCTTACCCACACAGTTTTGCTACACTCTGCGGCCGATGGCCGACTTTCATCATCCCGAAGCCCGGCAACGTTTACTCGAAACCTTTGGCATTAGATCCCTGGAGGGCCTGGGCTGTGAAAAATTATCCTTAGCGACACGGGCCGCCGGGGGACTTTTAGCCTATTTAGGGGATACCCATCGGGAACAGCCGATTCCCCTGCAACCCCTGAGTACCTATCAACTCACCAACTTTTTAATCCTAGATCAACAAACCCGCCGCAATTTAGAGCTAATCCAAACCGTGCGGGATGGCACATTTCAAGGCTCAGTCCTGTGGGCCATTGATCGGACTTGTACCGCGATGGGCGGGCGACTGTTACGACGCTGGATTCTGCAACCTCTCTTAAATATCCAGGCCATTCAAGATCGACAAGCCACAATTCAAGAACTCATCAGCCAAACCTATCTCCGGCAAGAAGTCCAACGACATCTCCAACACATTTATGATCTAGAACGCTTAGCCGGCCGGGCCGGATCCGGAACTGCCAATGCCCGAGATTTAATTGCCCTGCGAGACTCCTTTGATACCCTCCTCAAACTAGCCCCAATCCTGGCAACAGCAAAATCCAGTTATCTCAGAGCCTTGCAAACCCTACCCCCCGAACTCGAACAATTGGGAGACACCTTACACGCCACCTTAGTTGAATCCCCACCGATTGCCTTGCTGGAAGGGGGCCTGATCCGGCCTGGGGCCAATCCCGAATTGGATCAGCAACGCCAACAACTGGAACAAGATCAACAGTGGTTTTTAGCCCTAGAGAGCACAGAACGGGAACGCACGGGGATCAATACCCTGAAAGTTGGCTTTACCAAGGCCGCTGGCTATTACATCAGCATTTCCCGCAGCAAAACCCAGGCCCCGCCTCCAGACTATATCCGCAAACAAACCCTGACCAACGAAGAACGCTACATTACGGCTGAACTGAAAGAACGGGAAGCCCGGTTAATGACGCTCCAGGCCGACTTATTTCAGTTGGAGTATGAAATTTTCCTAGAACTGCGCAACCAAGTCGCGGCCCAGGCCAGTCTGATTCGGCAAATTGCAACAGCAGTGGCTAGTATTGATGTCCTTTGGGGCCTGGCCGAAGTCGCAATCTATCAAGGCTATTGTTGCCCAGACCTCGTTGAAACACGGGAATTATTTATCAGCGCCGGTCGCCATCCCGTTGTCGAGCAAACCTTACCCGCGGGCTTTTTTGTCCCCAACGATACGCACCTGGGCGGCATTGCCGATTTGATGATTCTCACGGGGCCCAATGCCAGTGGCAAAAGCTGTTATCTGCGGCAAGTGGGGCTGATCCAACTCCTGGCCCAAATTGGTAGTTTTGTTCCGGCGCCAGCGGCCAAGCTCGGCATCTGTGATCGGATTTTCACCCGGGTTGGAGCAGTAGATGATCTGGCCACCGGACAATCAACCTTCATGGTGGAAATGAACGAAACCGCCAATATCCTCAACCATGCCACCCCAAAATCCTTAGTTTTATTGGATGAAATTGGCCGGGGCACCGCCACCTTTGATGGATTAGCCATTGCCTGGTCGGTTGCTGAACACCTTGCCGTCACGATTCAAGCCAGAACAATTTTTGCAACCCATTACCATGAACTTAATGAACTAGCCAGTTTTCTGAGTAATGTCGTTAATTATCAAGTTGTTGTCAAAGAATTACCCGATGAAATTATTTTTCTCCATCAAGTCCAACCGGGTGGGGCCGATCGTTCCTATGGCATTGAAGCCGGCCGCTTAGCCGGACTACCCCCTGCTGTGATTCAGAGGGCCCGTCAGGTCATGCAGCAAATTGAGCAGCATAGTAGAATTGCCCTAGGCTTACGAAAAACGGCAGCAAGCTCAGACCCCAAAGCTAGGTCAACTTCATCTGTTCTCCAGGGACAGTTATTTGACTCTGGTTTCTCTGAATAATCCCATCAGACTTCAGTAGTTTTACGGTGGTGATTGCTATATCGTTAGACGTAGGTTGGAGTAAAAGTAGCGGGCTATATAGTTGCTTCTCTAACTTGCCTCATTTACTCTAACTTGCTGTTGGTAAGCCCATGTTTAAACTGTTTCGGCCTATGGAATCCCCAGCAAACAAATCTACTCAAGTTCCAGAACCAAACCGACCGCTTGCTTTAGCCCAGGCCTCAAAAGGATTTGTCCCCCATACAAATGCCGTTTATGCCGCCCCAGTTCCGCGGGTTATTTCTTACTCCCCGTATATGCAACGCTCGATTGTCTTAACGACTCGGCAAGAGTGGGTCATTGGACGCAATAAAGACAGCACTATTGTCTTACCAGATCGGTGGTCGTCTCGACATCACGCAGTTTTAAAACTAGATAGTAAAGGGACATTTAACATTGTTGACCTCGAAAGTTTAAATGGCACATTTGTCAATAGTCAAAAAATCACGAAACCTCATGCTTTAAAACATAGAGATATTATTACAATTGGCGAAACAGAACTAGAGTTTATTTATCCCCCACAAAAGCAGCAATGGCTCTATTCTGACTCCCCTAGTCCGTGGGTGGTAATGACTCATATTTCCCGAATACAAGGCGAATTATGGCGAGAGATTCTCAATTCTCAAGGAATTTCTACCACTTGGGCTACGTCCCATTTTGAACTTGAAAAAGTCATAAATCATATTGATTCGATTGGGGTAAAAGCCAACTTATTAATGCTCGATTTAGGTATGCCCAAAACAAATCCCTATGATTTTTGTCGCCGCTACCATGCAACCTATCCTGATTTGAAAATTATCCTTCTGAATGGGATGCGAACAGAAGTTCGGGAGGCTGAACGCAAGTGGGCAAAAAACCAAGGGGCATTTAACTTATTCGCAGCTTTACCCAAGGAACATTTATTTACTGACGTAACAGAAATAACTACTTATTTACAGGTGATTTCTGAGGCATTGAATTGGCCGCTCACCAACAGCGAAACCTTAACTGCAACCCTTGTGCAACTGCAAGCCTTAGCCAATGAGATGGATTCATCTCTCTAATTTAACTAGAAAGAGTAATGATTAGAAATTAATGTATTGACTATTATCGTCATTTTCCTTAGGGATGAAACACAAAAATCCTTGAAACCCTTACGGGTGGTTGGTTTGAATGTCCCGATTGTGATAGAAATGACTATACCAACAGAAGCATTCAATTTGATTCGTTCGATTCTGTATTCTTGAAGAAACTGCCCGTAATTTGAGCCAATTACTCTAACAAAACTACCAAAAACAAACGTAGAGTGAGCTTTTTCTCGTTATCGAGTCAGAAAGCCGATTTTGACAATCCGATTCTTTCCCATTACCTGCCCTAGGATTTAGCATAGGTCGTCAGTGGCTCTTTAATCCAACGAATATACAAATGCTTAAATGTGGATTTGATCACCCGCGGTGCGCCAAAATCAATCGGAACTAATTGCGCCGGGAACCGCCAATCAGCCAAAAGTAGATCATCGGGTTTGAGTAAGGGGAATTGCACTTGCGTGGGGTCTGTTAGATCAACGGCCAGGCCAAGTTCTGCTGCTGCTTTTAAGGTGGGTACTTGCTCAAAGTCCGCTTGTAAAATTGTGGCAATGGCCTGATCCAGGGCAAAGACATTGGGAGATGCTGCTAAGAGATTCAGGTCTCGGGGTTCACCTCCACTCGGGCCATTTCCCTCATGGCCAATAATGCCATCGACAATCGTTAAATCTGGATTGATCGCCCGCGCAGTTTCCACCAACATCCGTCCAAATCGCCCCCGATCTTTCCCCGCTTCCAGATGCCACCAGGCCTTCATTTTGCCCGGAACACAGCCAAACAAATTTTTCACGCCCATGGTCAAAGTCAGTTGCACATGGGATTTAACTTTGGGCAGGTTAATCACCACATCGGCGGCCATGGCTTCTTTGGAAAGGCGCAGGTGGTTAAATTCCTGGCTGACCGTTTCGTAGCGGGCCCCACTAAACTCGATCACTGGCAGCTTTAAATCCTGAATCAGCGGTAAATAACCATTGGCTCGCGCCACTCCCAGGGCAGTCCCAAACGCCGGACCATCGCCTAAAAAAGGTTCTCCGCCAACCGCGCGCACCATTTGGGTTAAGCAATAGACCAGTTCGGGGCGGGTGACACATTCTTTAGTGGGCCTGGCTCCAGTGAGTAAATTCGGTTTCAGCAGTACCCGATCCCCTGGTTTCACAATTGCCTCCAGGCCCCCCAATGGTGCGAGCAATTCCGCTAACTTTGCCGTGAGGGAGTCAATCGCGTAGGAATCCTGGCGAACCAGACTGATTAAGGTCATCGAGCTACACCTAATAGAAGCCAATTTCTGCCCCTACTGTAACGGGTTTAGCTCAAGAAAACAGCCCAAATTTTGACCGTAGTGCAGGTTAACGATTGGGATTACGTTCTTCTAACAGCTTTTGCCATTCGGCATCAAGTTTGTCCACTTGTTCCGCCTCCTGCTCGATCAGGTCTTTTTCGGTGGTGTAGGCCAAGTTTTCTCGGGTAACTAGGGTTTCAGCCGCAAAGGTTTGGGCCGCAGCCAGCTTGGCCTGGAGGGTAGGGTCTGCCTCTCGTAACAGTTCCGCCCGAGTTTCCCGAGCTTGATTGCGGGATTCGATACGACTATTCACCCCCAACAGCCAGTAGTAACGTCCGAGCGGAATCCCCAAAAAGCCCAGGCCATAGCCAAGCAAAACCCAAAAAATAGATTGGACAAAGGCAACAATGCCGCCTAGCTCCTGGGCAACCGAACCATCTCCAAGTAAATTCCAGAGCACCAAAGCCCCGACTAGGTTGACAGAACCCAGGCCAATGGCCACCAAAACTTGACTACTGCTGGCGCGGGTAAAGGGCCATGGACGTTCTTCTAAATAGGGTGAAACGTTTTTCTGGCGCTCTTTTTTAGTCGTGGTCTGGAGTTCCGGGAAGTGGTAAATAATATCGCCTTGGTCGCTCACTTGCGGGATACCATTAAACCGACTTAAAACCGGGATCATATAGTTTTCGTGATTCCCTAAGGGGCCTGGGGGCAAGTCTAGATAGGGGGCAATTTGCTCTGCAACGACTGCACCTTTTTGATTGACAATTTTTTGGCCAATTTCCTGCCAGCGGCGCGCTTCGAGGGTTGCATTTGGATTACCATCTCCAAAGAGAAAGGAATACACCCCTTCTAGAAAGGTCATCTCGTCAGGATTGCGCTGCTTTTTAGAACTGCGGGCGGAACTTGCTCGGGAGCGGTAGGGATCACCACTGAAAAACCACCAGAAATCAGGCAAGAAAATAAACCGGGGCAAATCAAAATCATTGGACCGACTATTGTTATTACCGCGACTGCTACTGGCCGCAATGAAGATCACCACAATCGCCACAAAGATTAAAACAATCGAGAGAATTAGGAAAATCCCAAAGGAAATCCGAATGAAATAAAAGAGAATATTCCAAATTTTGCTCCAGGCCTCTTGCAGTTGAATGCGGACATATTTATTGCGGAGAATGGCGCGAAAATCCCGCGGCAACACATAGGCAATATCCCCAGTTTCGGCAACTTGTAAATCGCCACCCACCGCACTGGCCAGGGCCAGCAAGCCTTTTTGGGATGTGTTTAAGTCCAGGCCAGCTTTGGCGGCAACATCCCCCACTGTGACGCGATACCCCAATTGCTCCACGGCTTGCATCACGGCGGGATTGAGGGTGGCGACTTCAGACATGGGGGGAACTCCTGAGCCATTCTTGTTTTATCGTAGCAATGCCACCGAATTAGCCGAGTTCGGTTTTCCTGGGATGTAGCCAATCACGAACCAGTTGCCAGGCCAAGAGAATGACAAACATCGGATTGTTGATTAAATAGCGTCGCCATAGCCGTTGGGGTTCTTGCGCCAGACGAAATAGCCACTCCAGGCCCAGGCCCATCAGCCAACGGGGAGCTTGTTTCACCTGACCACTGTGAAAGGCAAAGGCCGCCCCTACCCCAATCACAATCGCCGGTAACGAGGGAGCATAGGCCGCCATCCAGAATTCCTGCTTCGGACAGCCCAACCCGACAAAAACAATCTGCGCCCCTGAGTCTTTAATGTGTTCACAATCACGGCGTAGGACTGGATCACCCGGTAAAAACTCCGCTTGAAACGGTGGTGCTTGGGAGCCAGCAATCTTGAGGTTGGGAAATTGTTTTGTCAACTGGGCCTGGAGTTGGGTTAATCCGTCTGGATCACTGCCGTAGAGATAAATTGAAATTCCGTTTTGTTCTGCCCAGGCACAACCCGCCCACATTAAATCTGGCCCATAGACCCGTGTGGCTTTTTTCACACCCAAGGCCTTTAAAGCCCAAACCAAGGGCATTCCATCGGCGGTTACCAATGCTGCCTGATTCACCACCGCCTGAAACTGTGAACTCCAAACCCCTGACATGACCACATGGACATTGGCCGCGACCACATAGCCCCAGGTTTTAGCTCTAATCCACGCTCCCAAGGTTGCCCAGGCCTGGTCATAGGTGGTGACATCAACACGGGTTCCTAAAATCAGCCGGGATGCCATGGCCTAAACCACGAGAGGCTCCGGAGTTGCCAAAGCAATCGCTGTCCGTTCCCACGGTTCAAGCTGGAGGATCTGCGGCGGATGTTCTAAGGTTGGCAGACGCTCGGCTAGGGTTTCAGGCTGGGTTGGGGCCTGGAGCAGGTGGGGCAAGATTCCAGCAATCGTCACATTTCCCGGTTGCGCGGTGGGGATAATCACTTGGGGGGTTAAAGACTGCGCCAATTCCAGGCCATGGGTCAAGCCCGCAATAATTGGGCCAATCAGAGGCAGCGTCACATCGATGATCGGGGTAATCACCACATCCACCGGGGCCTGGTTCGCTAATTTGGGATCGGGAAAGCCGTGGGGTTCATAGTAGAGGGATTGTCCAGAGGAGCGAGAACGCAAAATATAACCATTTTCCTGTCGCAAGGGGCCTAGGGGTGCGCCAAGGGTGGCCTGGAATGTGAGTTGATCCTTGAGATAAAACGTTTCTCCGGGTTTTAACACTGTAATCTGCTGGAATCCCAACCTTTGCACCAAATCAGCGGCACTGGGCGGACAAACCAGAGGAATTTGCCGATCTAAAGTCTCCAAACTGGCGGCATGGGCATGATCCGGCAACCCTTGGGAGAGCAAAATCATATCAAGTGGCTCTGGACAGGAGCGAGTTTGGGTGCGTTCAAACCGTAATAACCAGGCCGGTAATCCTAAGGTCATTGGGCCCACGAGCCAAGGATCCACGAGAATTCGCACCTGATCCAGTTCAATCAACCAAGAGTTGAGGTCTAACCAGGTTAAATACAGCATGGGGAATCAAACCCTAATTGAGGAGATTGCCCATCTATCCTAATCCAAACAATTCGTAAATGAAGTTTTATAACTGGGTTGGCGTTTTTTAGAGTCAATATAATGTTGCATTGAATCAAATCGGGCCTGGTGGAATCCTGTCTGCTACCATCCAAAAATAACGTCAGTCTGCCGCAACTGGCTAAAAAGCTGATTTTGTCCTTTGTCTTAAATTTCTTTTATTCCTATGGCCTATCTTTGGTTTAAATCCTTCCATATTCTCGGCTTCGTGGCCTGGTTTGCTGGCTTATTCTATCTACCTCGCCTGTTTGTCTATCACATTGAAGCCCAGGAAAAGCCAGAGCCAATCCAGACAGCCCTCAAAGAAGAATATAACCGCATGGAAGTGCGGCTCTACAAGTTGATCATGAATCCCGCGATGATTTTTACCATTGCCATGGCCGTGGGCATGATTGTGGTTCAAACCTCCTTACTCCATGAAACTTGGTTGCACATTAAACTCCTTTTTGTTTTTATTCTGCTTGGGTTCCATCATTGGTGTGGCCGCCTGATTAAGCAACTCAATACCGATACCTGCCAATTCAACAGTATTCAAATGCGGCGCATCAATGAAATTCCAACCATTCTTTTAGGTTTAATTGTCCTGCTGGCCATTTTCAAAAACACCCTACCCTTCAATAGCACAGTAATTGGTGTTGGAGTCACAATTGTTGCCTTTGCCGTGATTATTCAACTCTATGCCCGGAAACGCCGCCTAGATCAGCAAAATGCTCCAGCTACCGTAGAAGAGTTAACAACCTCTAGCTAACGTCACTTGGATTACTCCTGAATCAGGCGTAAATCTTAGTCCACTGGAATACGGGGCAGACGGTGCTTAAAACCACAGAGAATTTCCCAGGAAATCGTCCCGAGGGTTTCAGCCCAGTCATCCGCAGTAATCGCAGCCTCGCCATCCTCACCTAAGAGAGTCACCACATCCCCTTCCTGTAGCTCTGGCAATTCGGAAATATCAATCATTAATTGATCCATGGTGATCGCGCCAATTTGCTGAACTCGACAGCCATTGACAATCACAGTCATTTGATTTGATAAACGGCGGGGGATACCATCGGCATAGCCAATCCCAACTACGGCAATTCGCATTGGTTTTTTGGCAACAAATTGATGTCCATAACTCACCCCTGCCCCGATCTCTAATTGTTTAATTAGGGTAATCCGGGCTCGCACATGTAACACGGGGCGAAGTTTAATTTGCTCTTGCAGATGGGGTGCTGGATATAGACCGTACAAGGCCAGGCCAACTCGAACTAAATCATAATGAACAGACCCATCCCGGAGTGTCGCCGCAGAATTAGCCAGGTGCAGCCGCGGCATGGGAATCCCCTGAGCCTGGAGTTCTTGGATAACTGACTGAAATTGCCGATGTTGGCACTCCATCAAACTTGGGTCGAGATCATCGGCGGCGGCAAAGTGGGAGTAAATACTGGCAATGTGCAGATTGGGGAGGCCGCGGACAAATTGAATAAATTCCAGGCCATGCTCCCACGGACAACCTAAACGGGCCATGCCGGTATCTAGCATCAAATGCACTGGCAGCGGCCCGCCCGTTTCATCTAAATGTCGGGAAAAAATCAAGGCCTGTTTCGGTGATGAAAGCGTGGGTTGGAGATTCCATTGCGCCATAGAACGGACAAAGCAGGGAGAATTCACAGCTCCCAAGACTAGGATCGGGGCTTCAATGCCGTGTTGACGCAGTTCAATGCCTTCAGGAACCGTGGCCACGCCCAACCAATTCACCCCATTTTGGAGCAATGTCGGTGTGACTAAACTCGCCCCATGGCCATAGGCATCGGCTTTGACCACAGCCATGAGTTCCGTTGGGGCCTGGAGGAAGCGTTTAATTTGGCGGGTATTTTCAGCCAAGGCATTTAGATCCACTTCTACCCAGGCCCGCTGACATTCCTGCGCCAGGGATAACCGCTCTTGACTTAGCATTAGTTACCGATCCTCACACCCACACCAGATTCAACCTTGGGGAATGCCCGCAGTTACCGCAGAGAATTCCACTGCTCCTCAGCAAAACCTACGATTGGCCAGGCCCCGATATACGACCTAGAGCATCGAGATTTCCTGGCTTGCTATGTTAGCATTTGTGAGAATCCCCGCTCTAGCAGTGGTATGGCCAAAGTGCTTGTCCTGAATGCTTCCTATGAGCCGCTCAATATTACGAGTTGGCAACGGGCGATTGTCCTGTTGATTAAAGGAAAAGCTGAGCAAGTCGAACACAACGGCAAGCTGATTTACGATGATTTGCCCCTGCCCACCGTGATTCGTCTCCGACACTACGTCAATATGCCCTACAAAGAAATTCCCTTGACGCGGCGCAACATCCTGCATCGAGATGGCCATGCCTGTCAATACTGTGGCTACACGGGCGATGAACTCACCCTCGACCACATCATTCCTCGCTCGCGGGGGGGCGGAGATTCCTGGGAAAATATCGTTACGGCCTGTGTCCGTTGTAACGTCCGCAAGGGCAGCCGCACCCCTCGAGAAGCCAATATGCCCTTAGGTCAAACGCCACGTCGCCCCTTTAGTAGCCTTTACTTTGAAGTCACTAAGCATCTGCGCAGTGGTTCCCATCAAGAATGGCGCAAGTATGTGATCGGCCTCTAAGAGTTGGGGCTCAACCTGAGTAATAGTCAGGGGCGGCAAAATTGTAAAAAAGATTTAAGATAAATAACGTTGCGTTAACTCCTTGCCCTATGCCCCGTGCTGTCTGGAATGGAACAATTATTGCCGAGAGTGATCGGTGTGAAGTGGTGGAAGGAAATCAATATTTTCCACCGGATGCAATTAAGCCAGAGTTTTTAACAGACAGCTCAACCCACACCACCTGCGGTTGGAAAGGAGTTGCCAGTTACTACAATGTGGTTGTCAATGGTCAAGTGAATAAAGACGCGGCCTGGTATTACCCCGACCCAAAACCTGCAGCTGCCAATATTAAGGGCTATATCGCCTTTTGGCGGGGTGTGAAAGTCGAAGTTTGATTTCGGACTGATTCTCAATTCTGCTCACCGTTACCCCACCTGCGAGAGGAAGAACACGATGAATTTTGACCTGCCCCAATTACAAGAATCCCTGAGAAACTATTTGGAGCCACTTGCGGCCTATTTTCGCAGTTTGAATTTGCCCGAGGTTGTCACCCATTGGGGCCATCCCTTAATGATGGGGATTGTCGTGGTTGTGATGGGCAGTTATGTGGGGTTGAGTGGGTGGCAAGGACGGTTAGGGAGTGACCCCGGCCAGGCCGAGAAAAGTCGCGCTGATCATAAAAAACTCGCCCCCTTCATGTTTTTGTTTATTGTCATGGGCTACAGTGGCGGGCTGCTGTCTTTAGTGATGGCCAATCACCCGATTCTAGAAAGCCCCCACTTTTGGACAGGGTCGGCAGCGATTGGCATTCTTGGTTTGAATGGGGTAATTTCCCTGAGTAAATTTGGCGGTGGCCAGGCCTGGTTACGGTCGGCTCATGCTTATATTGGCAGTGCGGCATTGTGCTTGTTGTTTGTCCATGGGATTTTGGGGCTTAAACTGGGATTATCCTTTTAATTGTTTAACTGGCTCTTAATTCTGATGCGACTCGGTAAAGTTGTGAAATCTAATTCCCACTGGGACTATGTGGTGCAGTTAGATGATGCCTTGGAAGTGGAGTCACCGCCGCAACCAGAAGATTATGGCCTGGGGAGTTTTGTCAAATTTGAGGATGAAACCCGACATTGGGCGGTGGGGGTTATTTACAACACACAACTGTTTAACCCGCAATTTAATCAAACTGGGCCGCGCCTCACCCCTGCCCCGGATCCATTTTTCACCCCAGACTTAATCCAAGAAACTCGGGTTCTGCTTTCGGCGGTGTTGATTGGGGGCCTGGTGAGTTCTAGCGAAACATCAACACCATTTGGACAGCAGGGAGTTCCCGCCGTAGTCGTACCGATCAGTACACCTGTGTCTTGTTTAGCCGAGGCAGAATTGATTGCCTTTCATCGGACAGCGACGGGCCAGGCCCAGTTTGGTTACTATGCCCATTTGTTGCGGGCCGGCGGGCCGTTGGCGACTGAAATTGTCCGGCAAATTGTCCAAACGCTGATGCCCCTCTTTAATGAAACGGAACAACGGGCCCTGGGGATTTTGGGGCAAGACCTGGCCTGGCGGCATACCCTCAGTAGTTTGCGATAGTTTTAGTTTGGAGTCGGTCTTGCGCTTGTCAGATTGATAGTTATAGTCATTTCTTGGGAATAAAACACCAAAAATACTGGAAACCGTGATGGGTAGTGGGGTTGAATATCCCGGCTTGGGCAGAAATGACGATATCAGTCGGCCTGGGCAAACATATCAAAAGTCTGCGGTGTAGGGATAATAACCATCTCCCCAAGTGCCAATTGCATCATCACTGGCCACGCCCATTTGTTCACCATCTGCCCAATTAAAGTAAGCCGGACTCCCAACATAATCATCATTTAATAGGCCAGCATCCTGAGTTTGCCGGATCAGATTAACCGCGGATTGTTGTTCAGCCAGGCTGGCCGATTGATCGAGGGTTTGATCCACAGAATTCAGATTGGGATTGGGTTGGGGCAGCGGCAAAGGTTGGACTTGGTTATTTAACCGCGTCCCATCTTGAATTGGGGATAGCTCCGAGGCCTGGGCGATGATGTGGCGATATTCCTCGGCCCGCAATTCTGTCGGAATGACCAAGGTGAAGCAGACCACCCCAAGGGCAACACTTTTTTCTTTCCAGTCCATAACGCACCCGGCTCAAAACTTCCTTCAGGATACCCTATCTCTCTCCATTTCCTTTCGCTACAAGCAAGGCCAGGTAGCCAGTCAGGCTTAAGCGTCTAAACCTTTGACCCAGGCCTTGATTTCTTGATTGACAATCTCCGGGCGTTCATCGTGGGGGCAATGCCCGGCATCGACTAAGCTGAGTTGGGCAGCGGGATAAATCTCTTGCATTTTCTTGGCCTTGTTCTCCGACATCCAGGGATCCGCCGCCCCCCAGAGGAGAAGGAGAGGTTTATTCAGTTGACTCAGGAGGATATCTAAGGGTCGGCCGGGAGGAGATTTAAACACCGCCGCAAAGACACCTAAAGCCCCTGGATCAAAGGCAGGTTGATAAATCTCTTCCACGAGGCGATCGGTAACGGCGGTCGGGTCTTTGTAAACCTTGAGTAGGACTTCACGAATTTTCGAGCGTTGCCGCATTTGTTGAAACAGGATAAAACTCGCAATCTCAATGACGAAGGGCAGTTTTAAGAGCGTGCGCTGGAGACTAAATTTTTTAGGGTTTTGTTCATCCCTAAAGGGGCCGGCACAGTTGAGCAAGACCAGGCCAGTGGTGAGTTCCGGGCAATCTACAGCAAAACAAAGGGCCGCATACCCCCCCAAGGAATTACCGGCAATGACCACCGGGGCCTGGATGACCTCTTGGCAAAACGCTTTCAGTTGATCCCGCCACAATTCGCCAGTGTAGGTCAAGGCTGGTTTTTGGGAGCGGCCGAAGCCGAGTAAATCAATTGCCCAGACCTGATGATCTTGGGAGAGTTCAGCCATATTTTTGCGCCAGTGATCCGTAGAGGCCCCAAAGCCGTGGATTAGAAGTAAACGTGGCCCGACAGCCCCGGCCTGGACATAGTGAGTTCGATAGCCCTGCCATTGCCAATAGTGGGACTCCAGATGTATGTCGTAGGAATCAACGGGGGGTTGGGAAGAGAGAACGGTGGTCACGCTTGCAGGCTCAAGAATTATGAACTTATATTAACTTGAGTATCCATTGGCTAGCATCCTTCGGGGTGGCAGAGATTCGGTTATCGCTTGGCATTGTCAGATCAGCTATTCCTGAATGCGGGCAACTTGCAACCAATTAGTTAAGTCAAAGTAAAGAGTCATAGAATGGGGCAAAACAACAAAACCTTAAAATTTTGTTAACGCCAGAGTTCAGGCAAGGGTTGAGGAGTGTGGTGAGGGGTTTGCGTTGGCTGCGGTTTGTCATGGCGTGGGGCCTGGCCCTGGGGCTTGTCCTGGCCTGGGGTAGCTTAGTGGGGGTAGTGGCCCAATCACCTCCGGCATCTCCCACTGTTGACGATATTTATCTCCAGCAGGTACCCAATGCTCCACCCCCAGCAACTGCAACCCGCCCAGAAATTCGCGGCGTTTGGCTAACCACCACTGACACCAGAATGCTCCGGGATCGCCCGAGTCTGAGCCAGGCCATGCAAACCTTGGCAAATTTAAATTTCAATACCGTTTATCCAGTTATCTGGAATTCTGGCTATGTCACCTATCCGAGTGCAGTGGCCCAACGCCATAACATTCAACCCTTTGTGATTCGGGGGATTCAGGATAATTACGACATTCTGGCGGAAGTAATCAACCAAGCCCACTGTCAAGGCCTCTTAGCGATTCCCTGGTTTGAATTTGGTTTCATGGCTCCGGAAACTTCAGAATTGGTGCTGCAACATCCAGATTGGTTAACGCAACGGCGGGATGGCACGAAAACCTGGGTCGGGGCAGCGGGGGAAGTGGTCTGGTTGAACCCCTTTCATCCCGAGGTCCAAAAGTTTATTACTGATTTAGTCCTAGAGGTTGTGACCCAGTATGACGGCGATGGGATTCAGTTTGATGACCACATGAGCTTACCGAATGAGTTTGGCTATGATCCCTACACCCTTGCCCTTTATAAACAAGAAACGAAGAAGGATGCTCCCCCCCATCCCCAGGCCACAGATTGGGTCAAGTGGCGGGCCGATAAAATTACTGCGTTTATGAAGCGATTGGAGCAGGCCGTGAAGGCACGCAAACCCAATGCAATTTTTTCCGTGTCGCCCAACCCCTACCCTTCGGCCTATAACAGTGCTCTCCAAGATTGGGTGGCCTGGATTGAACAGGGCATTGTCGATGAGTTGATTGTTCAGGTCTATCGCCCAACCTTAGATGCCTTTGTCCAACAAATTGCCCGCCCGGAATTACAAGCCGCTAAAGCCAAAATTCCCACCGCTGTCGGAGTTTTATCGGGTTTACGCACCAATCGCACACCTATTGATCTTGTCCAGGCCAAGGTGACCGCGGCCCAAACGGATGGCCTGGGGGTGGCCTTCTTTTTCTTTGAAAGCCTCTGGAGTAATGGCCCGGAAACCCCCGATGTCCGCCAAGCCGCGCTGAAGAATCTCTTTACCTGGCCAGCGACTCGTTTGGCCCGGCGCACCTGTTTGGCACCCCCCCTGGCAACCTCCAACCCTGTCCCTGTCCCCCTCACGCCAACTCCATAAGTTCCAGTTAATAACGTCTATGCTTGCCTCTCAATCCATCCCCTCTGCACCTAAAACCCTTAGCCTAAAAAACTCCTCGCTAATTTCTGCAGCTTTGGGGTTGTTTTACCTTGCCTTGACCTTGCCCCTCCCGATTTTGGCTGCCAAAACCCAGGCCCCCATCCCAGCTTGGTTGTTAAGTGTTGGGATCATCATGGGGGCAATGAGCCTCTGGGCAACCCTGAGTTATCGAGTTGAGTTAGATGCCCTAGGTTTACGGATTCATTACCCGGCCTGGGTTCCGGGCTTACTCCGGCGAGAATGGGCCGTGGCCTGGGCTGAAATCACGAAACTCCAACCCCGCGGCACGAGTCAGGGTGGCTTAGTTTACTATCTGGTTACTACTTCGGGAACGGCCTACCTGTTGCCCATGCGCGTGGCCGGGTTTAGCCAGATGATGCGCTTTATTCATTTGCACACGGGCCTGGATACGGAATTGATTCGGCCCCTAGCCCAGGCCTGGATGTACGGTACGTTAGGCATCTTTGGGCTATTTTTATTATTAATTGATCTGTGGATTGTGGTCGGATTGCCAACCGCAGTCTAGAGGATGGTTAAACGGGTTGCCCTAGGGTCACAGTTTGGGATAAATGACCATCTTCCATGTGGATTGAAGATACACAGATTGCTTAACGCCTCTCATGAAAAGAGTTACAGGTATTCTCAGTAAAATCTTCTAGCACTTTCCTGCCCATTAGTGATGTCAGTCTGACTTTAGAATCCAAGGCTTACCCCCGTTCAAACCATAGAACCTTAATCACGCCACTGGCAACAAGTGTTAACAGGCCAGAGCCGGATTACAACCCCGTGCCAAGAAACCGATACCTATGAAATTCTTAGCGATGTTTTTCAAGGGCAAACCCTGGAACCCCCAATTAAAATACTGGCAGGGAATGTAGAGTTTCAAACGGTGGAAATATTTTAATTTGAGTGTCACTATACGATTCGGATTCGGTATGAGTAACCAGGCCCCGACTTGAGATTGATCCGTTTCTCGACTCCGGCGCAGAGCTTCTTCTAAAACTGTAAAGGCCAGGCCTGGTAAAACCTGGGATACATTAATCGGTTTGCTACCCCCATCTGTAATAACATAGGCTGTAATTTCAGTTTTTTCAACATCCACAACCCAATATTCCTTAACTCCTAATGACTCATAAAGAAACCGCTTCACACTTAGGTCATCAAACAACGAGGACTTAGCCACCTCAATCACTAAATCTGGAGCCGGATAAATATTTAGATCAATAATTCCAGTCCCAAACGGAACGGCAGCAACCCGATCCCCCACATAACAGGAAATATCGGGCTGACACTCCCTCGACCCAACTTTACGGTAGCTACAGTTCGACAATACCTTTAAAGGAATCGTTCGAGCCAGGCCAAAATTTATTGTTCAAGCCATTGTATTGTCATTTTCAGCATGATCATGACTAACGGGTGGAATTTCTAACCTCATATGGCTGTTATAGTAATAGCATTTGGTTTTGTCGTAGGTTGAATCGCTAACAAGAGCTTCAAACTCATCCCAAGCCACGGGCAGCCAAGTATCACTAATCGGTTGAAGGGGTTTTGTAATTGGAGATAATACTTTAGCTTGTGTCATTATTTAATCCTACTACATAAATAAAAATTCCTGTTTCTTGATTAACTCAATAAATAGAATAACTATCTCAGAAAAACTTAGAAATCTAATTAGTTTAATGAATGAGCGGTATAAAGTTGAATAGGAGTCGGATTACATAGGGAGGGAATAATGAAATCGGGTAGTTGGCTATTGGCATGAATATTGAGATCATATGGAAGACTAAAGAATCTTTTCATCCAGATGATCTGCTTGTCTAATGAAGTGTAATTTAAGCGTGATCCATCTAGCTTATTCTGCCAACTACCATCAAATACCTCTAGGGTGATTTTGTAATGAACTAACGCGTTTCGTTCACGTTTTAAATGTTGGAGTGTTTCATATAACGCACATCCTCTAGGTAGCTCATAAGTTGGAGATAGAACCTTAAGTCCATTAACCCATTTCTCTTTGATGTCGGCCCTTTCAAATATTGAGAAAAGTTGTTCACGGTTACTTCTGGCTAACCCTATGGCTAGGCGAGCATTAATTGTAGCTTCACAAAGAGCATGAGAAAGAAACGCAACAGTGACGTATTGAGACATAATTTGATCTCGAAATTCTAAATCAGCTCGAAAATAAGACCTAGAGAACGATGAAACTTGATCTTCAATGAGCTTTGAAATATCTTCATCAGAAGTTTCTGGATTAAGTTCTTTCAATCTTTTAAATTCACCACTTATAGAAGTCATTTGACATCTCAGGAAAGAGCGGCAATCCGCTTGAGCATAAGCCTGGCAAAGC